>JAEIGA010018503.1_pt1 | contig 10617 bp, 11 predicted proteins | sample 9270691 | NCBI WGS metagenome assembly JAEIGA01 (sample SAMN17057246, study PRJNA624740) | gut metagenome | biome: biome; isolation source: fecal sample | host: Bos grunniens | place: China: Xizang | collected 2019 | reverse complement strand
TATTTTGATAATGAAAATTTGGGTTTTGGCTACGCACAAATAGGACAAGAAAATAGTTTTTTCCCTTGTAAAGAAAACATACTTAAAGGCTTAAAATACCAAATCGAAAAACTCCTTGAAAAAGGCGTTTCGTTTAAAAAAATGTCCGATACTGGTGAAATTTTTAAAACCCGTTACGCAAACGGTACGCCTGCAACTTCAGTCGTAGCGCTTGATAATTTTGATACGGTTGACGTTCAATCAGTATACTATAACTGCAAAAACTATTCGGCAAATTTATTCCGTTACGAGGACAAGTTGTTTTTTAGAAGTCTTTACCTTTTTGACGATAGCATTAAAGATTTTTATCTAGAAAACGTTTGTACTACCTTTGACGCCTTATTTGAAAACTTACCTATAATAGACACGAGAGAGTGCCAAAGCAAAAAAGAGTGTGGGTTAAACATAAACGCTACCATCTCCCCATTTACCGCCAAAAAGGCTGGGGACGGGGTCTTAAATATCACTTTTGGTGATAATTACGTTACCTTTTTTGAAGACAGTATCGTAATAAGCGCAGGCGAACTTTTGCTATATAAAAATTCGATTTTAAAAACCGTATCTATAAGTGATAGCGACGTTTTATTTAAGTATAAAAATGCAAATTACGCATTAAAAGTTAACGATGCAACTATAAAAATGGACAACGACTATATAAAAATTACAGCTACGTCTAAAAAACCTATTACCTTATACCCTAAAAAAGTATAAAGCAATAAAAAACCCGACCTAAATTTTAGGTCGGATTTTTACATATTTTTAAAACACTTGAATAATAAAAATAGTATTTTATACCTTTAAAAAAAGAAAATAGCCCCCAAACGGGGGCTATTTTTTTATAAATTTTTAAATACGTGGGGCAGTTTTTAAAAGATAATCTTCAGCCTCTTTGCACCAAATACCACCGTTACGTTTAACGATTTCGTCAAGTGCTTTAAACATAGGGTCGGTTTGGCCTAATTTAGCAAAGTCGTCGATAGAAGTAAGTGGCAAGTTTAAGTGAGAATAGCATACTTTTTTAGACCCGTTAGGGTTTTCTAACCCAAAAACAGCGTCAACAACAGCGTTTAAGCCCATAATATGTGAAACAAGCGCACCTGCGTTTATCTTTTTATCTTCGATAAGTTTAATTGTTTCTACCGTGTCTTCGGCAATACTACCTGCCGTACCTACTACGTGGATACCGTCGTAATGAACACGATACAAGTTTAACGAGCCTTGTAAGTTATGAACTGCTGGACCTGCAAAAAAGTTTATACAACCGTCTTCTTTAGCGATTTGCTCTGCTTGATTAAACAATGCAGGCACAGGCACCATAACGAAAACGTCGTCAAAACCACCGTTTGATATATCTTTAAGTGCCTGAACGGGGTCGCTTAAAGTCGCAGTATTGACGTATAATAAGTCAATACCCAAATCGTTTGCCCTTTTTGTAGGACACATCTTTTTTGCAAAATCTAATCTATCGTCGTTAATATCAGTAACTACGACTTGTTTTACGCCGGCGTAGCCGATAGCCATTTCTATTGCGCCTATACCCATAGGGCCTGCGCCACCTAATATAGCAATTTTACCACCTTTTTTTGCGCCGTCTGTACGGATATACGTTGTGTAATCGGTATGATAAAAACCTTTATAACCACGTAAAATACAGCCTAACGCCTCTACCAAAGAGCCTTCGAAAAAACTATCGCCGTTATATGGCAATAAACAGCCCCTATCTAAAACGATTTTTGGCACGACAACGTAGGTAGCGTTACCACCGATATATTTGTATGAATATCCAGGGTCGTAACCAGACTCTAACTTAAGCGCAGGTTGGATAACGACTTTTTGACCTTCGCACCAACTGTTTTTTAAGTTATCGCCAACTTGACGGATAATACCACACATTTCGTGACCGATAATAACAGGGTTATCTTTTACGTCTAAAGGCACTCTTTTATGGTTTGGACCTTGCTTTACTGCTTTATAGGTTGAAGTACAAAGGGTATCCGTAACTACTTCCATTAAAATTTCGTCTGGGGTAATTTGTGGAAGAGCAAATTCTTCTAACCTAATGTCGTTTGCGCCGTATAATCTAACTGCTTTAGTATTCATAAACACACCTCGCGTTTTTTTCTTAATAATAGCCCAAATGACCGATTTAGTCAATAGTAGGCCTTGATAATGACCGATTTTGGCATTTTAGGAACGCTTTTTGTGAAAATTTAGACGGGTTTAATCACGAAAAATTCATTTCCTATTGACAAGCCTTCGTACAAATAGTAAAATATAAGTATGGAAGAATTATCAAGAGAAGAGATTATTTTAAACTTAATTAAAGAACGTGGTGAAGTTACCTTACCTTTGCTAAAAGAAACTTTATACATTAGCGAGGCAACCGTCAGGCGTGAACTTAAACAGATGGAAGAAAAAGGTCTTATCATCCGTAGTTATGGCAAAGCCATACTTAAAAACACCGTTGCCGACATAAATATCGATTTTTATTCGAGAGAGAGTACGCAAACCAAAACAAAAGTCGCTATCGCTAGAGAGGCTGTTTTTAACAACGTTTCTAACGGGAGCGTTGTCTTTTTAGATGCGTCTTCTACTGCTATGCAAACGGTACGTTTTTTAGATAAATATAAAGACGTTATTATAATAACAAGTGGTATAAAAACCTTGTTTTTGCTTAACGAAACAAATTTAAAGTATTACTCTACAGGTGGGCAAAACTTAAAACGCTCGTTATCGCTTGTAGGTCAAAACGCAATAAACACGGTAAATTCTTTTAACGCCGACGTGTGCTTTATATCTTGCCACGGCATATCGGACGAGGGCTTTGCAACCGACACGTCTATACTTGAAAATGAACTTCGCCAAGCGATTATGAAACGCTCTAAAAAGAAAGTTTTACTTATCGATAGTAGTAAAATAGACTTAAATTGCTGGCACAACCTTTGCCACCTTTCTGAATTTGATGAAGTTTATTGCGACAAACCTTTACCACAAAACGTTGTTGATTGTATAAAGAAGTTTGTTTTGGTTGAAGTTTAAAAATAAATAAATAATTTTTAGCATTATAAAAGGACACCTAAAAGTGTCCTTTTTTTGTTTGATTTAACCGATAAGCCCGTTTGCAAACAACAAGTATACAAAATAGCCTGCGTAAGATAAAAGCATTATCGCGCCACCTATCCTGCCAAGTTTTTTGTTTTTGAGTGATGCAACAAGCAATAACACTACTGCAAACAAAGCAACTAAAGAGTCTATCATAAACGAAGACGCAAATGGTACTGGGGTGATTACGCCAGTTAAGCCTACAATGAATAAAATATTAAAGATGTTTGAGCCAACTATGTTGCCGATAGCGATATCTGCGTTGCCTTTAATTGCTGCTTTAACTGAAGTGAAAAGTTCTGGCAGCGACGTACCTAAAGCAACGACGGTTAAGCCGATTAATTTGTCGTCAACGCCCATTTTTTCAGCCAAATAGGTTGCTGATTCTACTGCGCCTTGGCTACCTAAAACAATCAATACAAGACCGACGATTACAAGGAAAATGGCTTTTATGGTAGAAATTTCTTTAACTTCTTCCGTAGGTAAAACTTCTAAATTAGCGTCGTTAGTTGTGGCACGCTCTTTCATTGCCTTTAAGATTAAGAACACGATATACGACGTGAAAATTACAAGGAAAATCAACGCCTCCCACCAAGTAATGACTTTATCAAGACCGAAAATCATCAATAATACGGTAGCACCGATTGTAACTGGTATATCGATAATAAAGGTGTTTTTATCAACGGCAAGTGACGTAATAACTGCCGATATACCCAAAATAATAAGCACGTTAAGTATGTTAGAGCCTACTATATTTGATATGGTGATATCAGCGCCGTTTGGGGTAAATGCTGATGAAATACTAACTGCAGCCTCTGGTGCGCTTGTACCCATAGCAACGATTGTTAAACCAATGATAAGTTGTGGTATGTGTAATTTTGTTGCAATACCTGCAGCGCCGTCTACAAACCAGTCAGCGCCCTTGCTGAGCATATAAAAGGCAACTATAAGTAACCCTACGTATGCTACAACGTCCCAATTTAAAAAGTCAAACATAAATACTCCTTTCCCCATTTAACGCAAAATAAAAGGGGCATACGCCCCAGTTTAGATTTTAAATTTGTAGGGGACGCATTTATTTTATGTAAAATAAACGAGTCTTGTCCATTAAGGCAAACCAGACCAAAGGTCGGGATTGTTGATTTGCCACGTGTTTCCACCCAGACTACTCCCTCTTTATGTATAATACAATGTTTTACAATAATTGTCAAATATTTTAAGTAAAACAAATTGCTTTTGTTTGTATATCTATCGACTTTAAATTAAACTTATCTATCGTTTAAGGTAAGTTTATACAGTTCGGACTTAGGTATACCACGTTCTTTTGCCACCTTTTTTAACGCCTCTTTTTTATCCATACCGGCGTTTATGTAGGTATTTAAATGGTCCTCGATAGAAAGGTTTGAAAATTTATCCTGCTCGTTAGCGCCCTCTACAACGATAACGAACTCCCCACGTGGTTCTTTTGGTAAACCGTCTTTAAGGTTAAACGGTATAGCCTCTTCGAACATTTTTGTTATCTCTCTAACAGCAACAGCCCTGCGTTCACCAAAGACAGAATATATCGTTTTGACGTCTTTTTCTACGTCGTGTGGGGCTGAATAAAATATAAGCGTCAAGTCTAAATCTTTATACTTATTTAAAAATTCTTCCCTATGCGACTGTTTTTCAGGCAAAAAACCTAAAAAGCAAAAGCGTGAAGTATCTAACCCAGAAAGTATCATAGCCGGCACGAAAGCGCAAGCGCCAGGTATAACGGTAAACGGTATGCTATTTTCTACCAAAAGTTTGGTAAGTACGTTACCGGGGTCGGAAATTAACGGTGTACCAGCGTCGGATATAAGGGCGATTTCTTTGCCGTCACGTAACATATCTATTAACTTTTCACTTTCTTCCTTTTCGTTAAACTTGTGGTAAGAAATAAGTGGCTTTTTTATATCGTATGCAGAAAGAAATTTAAGCGAGTGGCGAGTGTCTTCACAAGCGATAAGGTCAACGGCGCGCAAAACGTCTAATGCCCGTAGCGAAATATCTTTTAAATTGCCAATTGGCGTTGAAACAACGTATAGCATAATATTACTCCTATAAAGTAGTGGTGTTTGTAAGGTTTGGTAAAATTTCTACACCTTCTTTACCACCTTTTACACTTTCGATAAGCACCAAGTATGGCGTTTTATCATCTGCGCCCGTAACAAATTGTATCCTTTTTGGCTCTAACGTATTACTTTTAAGGTCAAAAATTATTTCACCAAGCCTATCTGCACGGTGACAAAGCACAAACCTACCACCGTGTTTAAGCACACGCTTTGCCGAATAAACAATCTCTTTTAAGGTTATAGATAACTCTATCTTGCACACGGCACGTGCCTCTACGGGGTCTGAAAAACCACAATCAGCCTTCATATAAGGTGGGTTGCATAAAACCAACGAGTATTTGCCGTTAAACGATTTATCTATGTCTTGAAGTTTAACGTTGTATGGCGTTATAACGGTAGATAAATTGTTTTCGTTTACACTTAAAAGCGCCAACTCGTGCGACGGGGTTTGCATTTCAAATAAGTCGACGGATTTTACTACACCTTGGTTAAGGGCGTAAAAATTTAAGCCGACAATACCACACCCCGAACAAAAATCAGCCACTACGTCGTTCTTTTTTGCCTTTGCAAAGCGTGACAATAGTATAGAATCCGAAGTGAATTTATATAAATCGGTATCTTGATAAATTATTAAATTGTCAATGCCTAAATCTTCTTTACAAAGCATAAAACACCTTTAAATATATAAATAATTATATTATAAATAATATTAAAACAAATTTAAATATTTTGCCGTCGTTTTTTTAATTATAAAATCATTAAACCACGTTTTTACTGCCATTTGCAAAAGCCATTAGCTTTTATAAACTTCTTAACCGTCATTTTAGGTAGAATTTTTTCGTAAAAAATCCTTGCCTTGATTGTCATTATGAGCAAACTTGTTTACGTGAGAATCCCATTGTTTATATTGTCATATTGAGCAATACAACGTATTGCGTGAATATCCCCCAATTTTTTGATTTATGAGATTATCACGTCGCTATCGCTCCTCATAATGACAAAAAAGTAATTTTCAGTATTTTACCGTCAAAAATAAATTAAATATTTTGATGCAAACTAAAAATTAAGGCCCGAGTTACCTCGAGCCACTAATTTATCCGTTAAATTATTCTTCGGAAATTGCACCTGCAGGGCAACCATCTGCGCATGAGCCACAACTTACACAAGTATCAGCGTCGATAACGTATTGGTCAGCACCTTCAGAAATAGCGCCAACTGGACAAGTATCCATGCAAGCACCACAACTTAAACAGTCACTACTAATTTTGAAAGCCATAATGTCGCCTCCTTTAATTGATTTATATTAAGATAATATCACATTTTTTTGCTTTTGTAAATACAAAAACGAAAAATCTTTTTAACATTTAAAAATATATTGCTTTAACAACCAACTTAATAATCTTTACGACCACATAAAAGGTCTATACTAACCTCAAAAAAATCTGCAAGACGCCAACACTCGATAATACTTGGCTCTATAATCCCCTTTTCCCAGCGAGAAAGGTTTGCTTGGCTTGTCCCTATTTTTTCAGCAAGCGACCTTTGCGATAAGCCACGTTCTTTACGAAGTTCTGCTATTTTGTTTTTATCAAAACCATACATCATATATTTATTATACAAAAATGTATAATTTATACTTGACTTATACATATTTGTATCATATAATTTTAGTATAACTGTACCGTAGGACGGTAAAAAGGAGAAATTTGTATGAAAAAAATTTTATGTATTGTAATGGCTATTTTTATGCTTTTATGTTTGCCTGGGTGTTTTGATGCATTAGAAGACGATTATTCTAGTAGCAAATATGAATTCGTTGGCACTACCACTATGTCTGTTGATTATGACTCTTATTTTGGTTATAGTGTAAGTATTAAAGGAAAACTTAAAAACATATCAAAAAGTGAATTTAACTATGTAAGCGTTACGTTTGCGTTATATGATGAAGAAGGAAATCAACTAGATACAGCCCTTGACAGTACGAACTATTTACAAGTAGGCGATACCTGGTCTTTTAATGCAGATATTATTGGCTGGGTTGACGTTGAACCCGTATCGTTTAAAGTAGTTGAAGTTAATATCTGGTAATATTCATCATAAAAACTTGCAAAATTAAAAAGGAACGGGTAACCGTTCCTTTTTTTAGTTGATATTTTTATTTAACGATAAAAAATTAATCTAAAAGTTCTTTAAGTTCTTCTAAATTTTCGTCGTCGTCTTTTACGTCGTTTTGGCTTTTGTTAAACCTAATATCTTTAAGCGCAAAATCTTTGTAGATTTCACTACCGTCGCCTTTGGTGATTTTTACTTTGACCAAAAGTTTAAGCATATTATTTGAAATAACTACCCCGTTGCCCTCTGGCGTAGATACTTGACCACCCTGCTTTGGCATTTTTTTGCAAACTTCTGCATAATAGCCGTTTTCGTACTCTAGACAGCACATAAGCCTACCACAAAGACCAGAAATTTTTGTTGGGTTTAACGATAAACCTTGGTTTTTTGCCATTTTTATCGAAACCTTTTTAAAATCTGGCACGCAAGAAGAACAGCAACACTCTCTACCACAAGGACCTAAACCACCGATAAGTTTTGTTTCGTCCCTGATACCGATTTGGCGAAGTTCTATCCTAATTTTGAACGCTTGCGCTAAATCTTTAACGAGTTCTCTAAAATCTATCCTGCAATCTGCAGTAAAGTAAAATATGATTTTTTTACCGTCGTAAGAATATTCTGCCCCGACGATTTTCATATCAAGGTTGTTTTTTAAGACTTTTTCTTCAGCAATTTTGATTGCGTTAGGAATTTTCTTTTCGTTTTCACGTATAAGGTCGTCGTCTTTTTTGGTCGTTTTGCGAACAACCGGTTTTAGTGGTTTTACAACGTCGTCGTCATCAACTTCTTTAACGCCAAAAACAACGTTGCCGTACTCTAACCCCTTGGCTGTTTCGACTATAACGCCTTGACCGACTTCGTACACGGCGTTTGGGTGTTCGGGAGCAAAATAATACACTTTAGAAGTGTTTTTAAATTTTATCCCTACAATTTTTTCCATTTATATTTTCCCTCCAAAATAGAAAGGAGCAACCTTTCTATCAGCATAGTGTCGTTATTATTAAAAAACTCTCTTTTTAACGAGTCGGTGATTTTATCTAAAGCGTAAATACAACTTGCTCTATTGAATCCCGTTAGCGTATCGAAAAACGCCCTTAAATTTGCGTTAAAAAGTTTGCCGTCGCTAAAATAGACAGCCATATCACGAAGTATAGTTTGCAAAGCAGAAAGAAAATCTTTAATATCGACACCCGACGATAAAATTTCACTAGAAATTTTTAAAACGTCTTTGCTAGAATTTAAGTTTTGTAAAGTGTTTTTTGCTAAATCTTCTGCCTTAAAAAACCCCTCGTCCTCGTAAAGCCTTATAGCGCCACCTATAGTACCGTCGCAGTTTGCAACGGCTATTTTTAGACGCTCGGTATCGGCAAAATCACCTTTTAGTGCGTTAAATAAATCTTCAGGCGAAAAGAGTGGGATTTCTAACTTTTTTACCCTAGATTTTATCGTAGGCAAGACAACGTACTCACTTGTAGCGCCGATTAAAAGGTGAACACCGTCGCTAGGTTCTTCTAACGTTTTAAGTAGTTTATTTTGCCCCGTTGGGTTAGTAAGCGACGCGTCGGTTATGACGTAAAGTTTTTTATCGCCCTCGTACGGCTTAGTAAAACTATCGCTAACTATATCGGTAATATCGTCTGCAGAGATTTTGTCGCCATCTTTTTTTGGATAAAATTTGACGTCGGTCAACTTTTCGTCTTCGATAAGACGGCACTCTCTACATTTGCCACAAAAATCGTCGTCCTTGCAAACGATAATTTTTGCAAAAATTTTAAGATAATCTTTGATAAATCTTTTATCTGGGGTTAAAAGCATATAAGCGTGCGAAAGCCTGTTTGATTGCTTGTCTAAACAAACCATTTTATAAGCAGTTGTGTTTTTAATTAGACCTTTTAAATCAGCCATAAGCACCCCTTTATCGACCCCGTTTACCTACTAAGGCAATATGCCTTTTTCTTTTAGTGCAGTAATTATCTTACTATGCGTTTCCATAACCGTACCAGAACAATCTATAGGTAAAAACCTGTCTGTGTAAACTTGTGATGCAGTAAGATAACCTGAATATACCTTTTTATGAAAATCCATACCAGACTGCTCTATCCTGTCGTTTAAATCAGCCCCACCTTTGCGTGAAAAGGCTTCTTCCGGCGTGATTTGTAAAAATATAGTAGCATCTGGATAACAACCGTCGATTGCCCTTTTGTTGATAGAATCGACGTAATCGAACCCTAAACCGTTTGCAACGCCTTGGTATGCAAGCGACGAATCTATAAACCTATCGCAAAGGACTAATACGCCTTGCTCTAAATTAGGTTTAATAACGTCGTGTACGTGTTGCGCACGTGCAGCGGCAAAAAGCAACGCTTCGGTAACTGGTGTGATACCCACGTTGTCTGAAGAAAGTAAAAGTTCACGGATTTTTTCAGACAAATTAGCGCCACCTGGCTCACGGGTTAAAACATATTTGATATTGTTCCTTTGAAGATATTCTTTAAGCAACTTTATTTGTCTAGACTTACCAGCGCCTTCGCACCCTTCAAAGGTTATAAATTTACCTTTCATTTTAGCCTCTAATCAAGAAAATCTGTTGTTGCTTTAACGATTGCCGTTAATGCAGAAAGTGACTCGTAATGGAGAGTTGGTTGATGCTTCTCCACGTCGAAAATAGCAAGCACCATATGTTTTGCCGTAGTTTCCCCAACCAAAACGGCATAGTCCGTTATATCCGTCTTACCTGATGTATTGCTTGTTAAACGGGATAAATCTATCCCGTAATATTTTGGCGTTTGTGATAAATAATCTGCCTCGTAAAGCGACTTATCGTTAGCATTGTGATATGATGCAGAATATTTTGTGTAAGAAATAAAAATTTCAGGATGCTCAACGATTAAACGCTTTAAATCGTTGACGTTTTGATATAAATTTTGTATACGATAAAGTTCGTAAACTTCTGCAGACGCTTTTTCTTCAGCAGTATTGTATCTATTATCTTTAAACGACCTAGAGTAAAACGAATCTTTTACCTTTTGTAAATCGATATCGTTAACGTCTAAATCTTGGTCGCCTGAAATATCAGTATCGCCGTCCAAAACGATAACACCGTCAGTCAAAAAGGTTTTTGCATACGCCCTTGCCTTTTTATAATACCCAACGTAATCGTGGACTTTGTAACTGTCGACTAAAAAGTTAAAGTCGGTTTTTGCTTTAGAAATATCTGCATCGCCCTCTGCCGAGCCAGTCGTGTTGGTCGCAATAACCATATCGACGT
>JAEIGA010018502.1_pt1 | contig 10617 bp, 10 predicted proteins | sample 9270691 | NCBI WGS metagenome assembly JAEIGA01 (sample SAMN17057246, study PRJNA624740) | gut metagenome | biome: biome; isolation source: fecal sample | host: Bos grunniens | place: China: Xizang | collected 2019 | reverse complement strand
TTCGTCCTGGGCGTTGAAGCCACATTCGGAGCCGTCCTGGAAGACGGGGGAGAGGGCGAGGTAGTTGAGGGCGGCAACCTTCTTGACACCAGTCTGGAGACCGATGCGGCCACGGGTTCCAGTACCGACAAGGCCGAAGGACTTGATGATGAGGTCACGGTTCGTTGCCACATAGTCGGGCAGCGAGGACACAAGGAAGTTGGTAACAGCAGGCATAGTATTTTACTTTTTTAATTGGTTTCTGCGGTTGAAATATCGAATTGCGATAAGCCGGAAGAAAACTATTTCCGCATCAGTTCTGCGAGGCGGTCAAGGCCCTTGATTCCGGTCTTTTTAAAGTTGACGGAAGCATTCGCCTCTGCGTGGGCGGGTTTCGCCATCGGGGTGCGGGACAGCTTCTCGATCTCCTTCGCCAGTTTGTGAACCTTGGCGCGGAGGGCTGCGTTCTGCTTGCGGAGTTCTGCCACCTCTTCGGGTGCGACCTCTGCCTCCGGGTCACGGATTTCAGCGACCTTGCCTTCGGCAACCACGATGGTCTTGCCGTCTTCGGTCTTATACTCGCCTTCCGGGGCCGGGGCCAGTTCACCGTCCTCGCCTTCCACGAAGACCTCGTCACCTTCCTTCAGGTCTTCCTCACCTTCCCAGATGAGTTCGCCCTTGTCGGTTCCCTTGCGACCGAATTCCTCACCGACCTCTTCGGAGGCGGGTGCGACTTCGGCTTCCGGGTCGCGGATTTCGGACACCCTGCCACCTTCGACTACGATGGTCTTGTTGTCCGAAGTGATGTAATCGCCATCCGGGGCATCGGAACGATTCCCTTCGGCATCTTCAAGGTAAACGGCATCACCGGCCTTGAGGTCTTCCTCGCCATCCCAGGAAAGGACACCCTTGTCGGTGGAAACATTGCCGAAAGCCGCCAACAGCTTCGCGAGGGCGGTCTTGAAACGGTTAATTTTGGACATTTTTGATACAGTATTAAGGGTTTTCTTGATAAGTCTTGAGAACTGGCCGTCAAGGTCATCCACGATTTCTTCGACCTGGGTCTTGTCCCGCTCCGGGGAGAGGTCGAAGAGGCCCTCAAGGGAGAATCCCTTGTAGGTTCCGTCCTTCACCGCCTTCCAAACCTCGTCATTGAGGATGTGGAACTCCGCGAAGAGGCTCCCGTCCGCTATGTCTTCGAACCCGGAGACGGTCACACCGTCTCCCTTGATGAACCATTGCACCATCTGCACCCCGTCCACATCGGTGGAGTGCATCACATTGACATCGTTCTGCCGGGATTCCGCGAGGTACTTCTCTGCCATCGCACGGATTGTCTCCGGCTTGTAGATGACATAGTACTCGCCCATCCTCTCGTCCCTGCGGTAGATCGGAAAGTCGGCCCGCATAACCACGCCACGGACGAGTCTCTTCTCATCGTCCGTCACGGAGTACATCTGCATCCTGCGGGTGTTGTCGAAGGCGAGGAAATCCGACATCACGGCCGGATCGTCCACCAACGAAATCTTCATCATCCCGGTTTCCTCGTCCGTGATGAGCGCATCAAATACGGGTATCCCCCCAATCGTAACCATAGACAGTTCTTTTGGGGGGATATATCGAATTGCGAAAAATTGTAAGATTTAGAAGGATGACTCCGCGACTTGCACCCTTGAGGTGTCCCCCGCGGCCTCTATGTCACTTTGGAGGATGTACACCTTCTGCGGGTTCCCGGCCCGATTCAAGGCCGCTTCCGTGCTTGCACCGTTGACCACCGTGGTGGTGGGTACTGCGGTATCCAGTACCGGAGCGGACACCGTGGCATCCGGAGACATAGCGGAGGGTGCGGAATCCTTGGACACATTCGTTGCCCGAATCTTCGCGATGTTGGCCAGTCCAGATGCAACCACCGCTGCCGCATTGGCCGCACCCACGATAGGCCCCGCGATGGGGCCGAGGGACTGGGCCGTGGAGTAGGCGGTCACCGCACCTTGAATCATATCCATCGTTGCCGTTGCGATGCGGAGGTTCTTCGCAATCTTGGTGGCCTTCTCGTCTTCCTCGCCCTGCTGTTCGAAGATGTCCGCGAGGGTGTTCAACATACCCTTCGCGCTTGAGGCATACCCGTTGATAATTGCCGACTTCTTCTCCGCGGACTCCTTCGCGTCCTTCACATCCTGCTCCCGGAGCCTCTTCTCCTCCCGCAGTTTGTTGGTCTCGATCTCCACCTCAAGGTCGGCAATCTCTTGGTCATAGGACAAGTATGTATCCCAATCCCCCCGGTCAAGGGCATCCGCACGGAACTGACGCAGGAGGGCAAGCCGTCTATCGTTGGACTCCTTCTGGATGGCGTACTGTTGATTCGCCTTCTCCTTCTCGTCCGCGGTGAGGATTTCGTTGAGTTCAAGGCGGTGCTTGGTTCCCTTTTCGATATTCTTCAAACTGTCGGCCTCTCGCCTCTGCGCCTTCTTGTTCGCCTCTTCCTGCGCCTTCTCCATCTGCGCCACGATGTCATCGAACTGCTTTTGCAGTTCATCCCCGATGTTGTCCAGTCCTTCCTGCACACCCTCAAGGAGGTCTTTGGCCACCTGGTTCCCGGCTTTCTTGGTGTCCTTCTTCTTTGACTTCGCACCCTTGATGACCGCATCCGCGAATTCCTGCCCGGCTTGGAAGTTCTTCTTGAAGGAGAATCCCTCCTTCATCTCCCTGCCGAATGCACGGGCGGCATCGCCCAGTCCGGAGATTCCCTGCTCCTTGAAGACCTTGATGGCCTCGATCACTCCCTTGAACGGGGCCGTGACATACTTGAGGATTGCATTCCCCACACCCATCACGCCCTGAATCACCTTTTGGAAGATGCCGGACGAACCGAGGAAGGACGAGACCTTGGTGATGAGTTCCCCAAGATACTCGCCAACGGTCTCAATGATGCCGGAGATGAAGTCCATCACCGGCTTGAGGGAGTCCAACGCCTTCTTCAAAGCATCCGTCACGGCCTTGTTCTCACCGAGGGACTCCGTGATTTTAGCAATGATCGGAGCCAGTAGGCCGATGATTCCAAGAATGGGTTGCTTGCCGACAAGGGCGAGGGAGTCACCGACACCGCCAATGCCCTTCGTGACACTACCGATGGGGCCGGGCATAGATTCAAGTGCGCCACGCAAGTTATCGAACTGCACCTTTACCTCCTTCGGGTAGTTGCCCACATTCCGTTGGAAGTCCCCCTTCATCGCATCCATCGCCTTCAGTTCGGCATTTACCTCGTTGATTTCCCCGGCCAACTTCTTGAACGATTCCGCACCTTCCTCCGTGGACACATCTATGTTCCGGAGTTGCTTCTTCATATCGGCCATCTGCTTGACCAAGGTGTTGTAGGTCTTCGATGTACCCTGCAACGCCTTCGTATAGTCTTCCTCCTTGGCCGTTGTACCGTTCAAGGCGTTCGTCATAAGATTCTGCGCCTTGTTCAGTTCGACAAGCTGCTCCCGGTATTTGTCACTTCCGATGGTGAGGGTCGCAAGGTTATCCTTGGCCTTCTTGATGGTATCCTTTAGGTCATTGATGTTGGTGACCGCATCAACGGTCACTATCTTCACTTCAACTTGCTCTTCCATAGTTCTACAAACTTGTATAGTTGGTTATGTCCTGCACCTTCACGAACTCGCACTTCGTGCATCCGGATGTGGTGAGGGAGTGGTCAATGATTTTGTTCAACGCCCAGATGCACCCGTCAAAGGCGTAGAAACTTCCGAGCAGATTCTCGTTGACTTGCAGTCCGCGCAAGTCTACATAGCAAGTCGCGACAATCGAATCGTCATCGTAGCGGTCTGCGATGTACTTGGCCCAGTACTGCGAGAAGATGTTGGAGCCGGTGGCGAAGGTGACTCCCGGAATCTGCGCCTCAAGCGGGTCTCCGAAGTCCAAGGACTTCTGCACGGCACTCCCGCTGAAGGTGTACCTTGAGAACCGGGGCAACTGGGACAGTTCCCACCCGGTGTTTCCGAGCATCCAACAAGGGTTGTTCCCGTTGAGGGAGAGCATCAGGCGGGTATCGTCCGAAAGGATGAGGTGGCGGGATGACACCGACTCCATACCGTTGAAGAAGACGAGGGTGTCCCGCTCGTTAAGATGTGAATTCTCCCCTCCGTGGAACTGCACCTTCGGGAAGACATCGTGCATAGGATAGGTGGGGTTCTCCCATTGGAGGGTTGCCGTCAACGGATAGGGGATGTCATACTCCTTGTTCTCGCCACCCTTGAAGAGTGCGTACTTCCCACCGCCAAGGAACACGGGGGGGATGTCCAGTCCGTTGTCGGTGAGTCGGCAGAAGTACTTGGAGGTCTCAAGCACCTCGCAAGCATTGCCGAATACGATCCCGTCCGTGAGCCTCTTGTCGGAAGCATCGAACTCATACCCGGTGTTCACGCGGAACTGGCCGTAGGGACGGCCATACTTGTTCGCGTAGAACTCCGCAAACTCTCCCTTCGCATCGTTGCCGAATAGATACCACCTCGCATCGAATGCGAACGGCAGCTTCTCCACACCAACGGCCCGGTCAATCCTCCCGTTGATGTCCGTGACCGAGGAAGAGTATAGGTTCTTCCGCATCTTGATGTCTACCACCTTCTCGCCCTTGTGGCAGAGCATCTGCAAGCCAAACATCTTGCAGTACGAAAGCAGATAGTCCGCGGGTGACTTGGACGAACCGAGCAGGGAGGCCACCGTGATGGATGCGCCAGTCCTCACGGATGAGGAAGACACCAACTGGTAGTTTATGTACGAACCCTGCAACTCCGCGGAGCAATCGAAATAGACTCCATCGCTGTAGTTGTACGAATATGTGGGCCACATCCTATTCGGGTCTATCCCCGCGCGGAGATGCCCCCACGCGAGTCCCTTGTAGGACATATTGATGGATACCTTCGCCACCCCGTACTCCTGGATGGTGATGTTCGGTTTCCACACCTGGCCGTTCTTCATAAAGGTGTAGCCGTTTTCGATGTAGTCGAAGGTGTCATCCATCTGCACCTCGTTCGCGGGGGTCTGCTGCGATGACACCCGGTAGTAGAACTTCTTGATGATGACATCGTTGGAATCGTATGCGATTACCTCCCATTCGATGTAGTTCTGGTAGTAGCCGGGCGTATCGTCTCCCTGCATCCCCGCGGCCCAGTCATCCTCGCAGTACAGTTTGTAGTCATCCACGCCACCGTAGCCGACCATCGCGAAGTCCACCCAGATGTTGTATAACTTGGAGATGTTGCCGCCTCCCGGAATGATGTGCGTTCCCCCGTTGTAGTTGTCCGACCCCACCGTGGAAGTGACATCAATGTTAAGGTCATTGAGAACCGGCAGGGTGAGCCAAGTCTTGTCCCAGTACGGGTTGGAGGACGAGAAGAATTCCGCGTCAAGGTTCACGGTGTACCCACCGTTGTTGGCCGAATCGCAGATGGCGTTGATGAGCGCGGACATCTTGATGGCGGGTTTCTGCAAGTAGGATCGGAAGTCCCTCGCCTCGTTCCCGGTCACCTTGTCCGCAAGGGTGCAGAGAAGCCACCCCTCCTTGGTGGAGTACTCGCCTTCGGTCTCCGGCAATCCCACCAAGGATGCCTTCGCCACGGCCTTGTTCGCATCGAACTGGGAGGACGGCTGACCCATATAGGCGGGGATGAAGTTGATGATGTCCCACTTCGCATCCTTGCTTGTGTCTCCACCCAGTCTCGCCCACGCATCGGAAACCGCATCCCGGTCTATGGTGAAGTCCAACATCGCGGGAAACTGCAAGTCCGCAATGGTCAACTTGTCACCGTTGGACTTGTAGGACAACCCATATAGGAACGAACCAAGCGAACCGTACAAGGACACGGTATACTCCGTCCTCTTCCGGACGGTCTTCACCTTTTCCAGTTTGAGGTAGCCTTCCTCAAGGAGTTCGCCCGCTTCGTTGAAGATGCGGAACGGGGTCTTCCTCGCAGGGTCGAAGTCCACCCCGGTGTCCCCGCCACCGTAGAGGGTAACGCGGTCATTCCGGTAGATGTCACCGAAAATCTTGTTGTTCTGCGGTGTCCCCTTGAGGGTAATCTGCTTGGAGAACGAGTTCCGCACGATGGTAGGGTTGGACAGTTCCTCCTGGGTGTAGTTGAGCAGGAGGAACGAGCCGTTGTCAAGGTCGGCCCGCTCGTTCCCGATGTAAAGCTGTATCTTGTTCCTCATCGCTTGTAGGTATTCTGCGCCACCCTCACTTCGAAGGTGTGGTTCTTCATCTTCATACCGAATTTGTTCACCGTCTGGTATGCGTAGGAGTCCGTGGCAATGACCACGGGAACGATGACGGACGGGTTGTCAAGGTCTTGCAGGAAGACATCCGGGGAGTCAAGGAGGTACGGCATCCGGGACGATTCGTCCTCCGTGAGGAACCCGGTGTTCAGTTCGACCGACTCCTTCACCTCGTTCATATAGTTCCATTCCTCCCGCCCCTGCACGGAGTTGTCATAGTCCACCTTGTAGGTGTCACGGGTGACGGAATGCTTGCGCGTACCGGAGCCTTCGCAAAGGAGTGTGTCATAACCTCCATACGGATTCTTGTACAGTAGGTTGAAACGGGGGCAAGTCTTCGCAACGGTGTAGGTCACAAGACCGATGGTCACACTCTCAAGTGTCTTCCCGTTGTAGGTCGCATACTGGGCGCAGTTGAAGGACACATACCCAACGCCCGCGTGGACGAGCGACTTCAAATAGGCATCCGTACCGGAAGATGTGTTCAAGGTGAGTGTGATGGATCGGAGGGTAGTCCCGTACCTTGCCGTGGCGTTCACGGAGCCGGTGGCGTACCTCGTCTGCCAGATGGTCTGCCGTAGGTCTACGCGCCCCGTGATGGGGAAGGACATCCCCATCGTGGACGGGTCGAAGGAGTTGTCATAACTCCAATCGTCATTGAACTGCACGGTCTCCACCGTAGTCCACGAAGACCCGTTCGATGACTTCTGCACCGTGAACGAGACCGGGAAGGTGAATGCAGACCCGGTGGACACGGGAACGGTGGCGGCTTGTTGTGCGATGTAGTCCGCGCAGATGTCATTGATGCGGATGTATAGGTTGCCGGACGAGGCGGCACGGTACGCCCTGCCCTGGTAGATGGTGGTGGAACTCACCCGGATACGGAAGTACTGGGAGGCCACCGCACCAAGGTTGCAGAACTTGTCTTTCCAAATCGGTACAGCCATAATGAATTATTTTGGATTGAAATATAAAAAACCGCCCCGGTGTAATCGGGACGGCCACGGTCAGTATGTGGGGTTCATCTTGAAGACCCTCATAATGTAGAAGCCGACATCCTCGTTGAACGCCTTCTCCAGTTCGTCCACATAGAACGGGACGATGGCATCGCGGGTCTTCTCGAATCCGTGCGTTCCCTTCGTTCCCTCGTTGTATATCTTCCGGGAGATGAGGTAAGTCAGTTGCTTGGGCGTTGGAATCCGTCCGTTCCCGTCAGGGCGTGGAATCACCGGCTTCACCTCGATCCACTTTGCGATGGCATCACTTGGTGGCCAATGAGGCTTCGTGCCTTCCTCAAGGAATTGCCAGTAGTAGTTCATCTTGAGGGATGCGGAGAACTTCATCCCGTCCACCGACACAATCGTGGTGATGGTGTCGGAAAGGCGGTTCTCCCCGTAGGCGGTCGGGTGCTTGTTGACATTCAACTGGTCAATGTACCCGGCCTTCACATCCTCTGCCATCCGCTTCAAGACCTCTTCAGTCTTGGGGAAGGTAATCAGTTCGTCTGCCATATCAGTTCTTCTTTTTCCATTTCTCCAAGGCAATCTTCTCCATCTCCGTCTTGTCCTTGATGTAGGACACCACATTGAGGAACTCCAAGGCGGGCATCTTGTACACCCGATCCCAGTCCGTCCGCATCGTTTCCGATACCCGGTCTACCGTGGAGACCCATCCCCAAACATCCCGGAACGAATCTCCGCTATTACCTCCATCATCCTCTTCCTCTTCGTCTTGTCCTTCACCTTCCCTGCCATCCGCTCCGAATAGGTTAGGGTATTGCGAAGTGAGAGAGTCCACGATTTGAAAAAAAAAGCAAGCACCGCAAGGACTTCCGCGACCGACATCTCTTCCTTGATGGCGTTATGCACATCCAGTATGTCATACCCATCGTTGTACTCGCATCCCTTCGGAACGAGGAAGCAGGACATCATCTCAACGATGTACTTCTCCTTGTCCTTGGAGAATGTCTGGAAGTCTATGTACTGGGCAGCGGTGACCTTCCGCATATCCGTGACCGGGATGAGGACGAAGCCACCGACCGGGTAGGACTTCGATATGGTGGGGATGAGGTTCTCCGGGCATTGCTTGTCAAGGAACTGGGCCTTGGCGCAGCACTCCGCGAACTCCGTCAAGGGAAGGGAGAGGACTTCGTCATCGGTGAGGCCGGTGAGGATGCCCACTATCCTGACCTTGCGGTCAACCTCGTCCATCTCCGTCTCGCAGAGTTCCACGATTTGGAGGTACTTGCCTATGGACAGTTTCCGGTAGTTGTCAATTATCTTCATCTTCTTCTAAATCCAAGTGTGTATTGTCCGCTCCCCTCGTTCCCCGCCAGTTCGGAGAAGAGGGCGTAGCGCATCGCATCAGCCGCGTGGTTGAAGAGGTCAATGGGTTGCCCCGTGAAGTTTCCGTCACGGTCTTTCGCCCAAGTGTAGTTCCGCAGTTCCTTGATGAGGTTGAGGGAGGTCTTCGTGACATACAGCTTCCATCCCTGCATCCATTGGAGTTGGAACTTGAGGCGGTCGCTCTTGACGGGTGCGGACTTGTTGCAAGCCACCACATTCAACCCGCTTGCTATGCCTATTTCCGCTATGGATTTCGGCTCCGCGGCATCTGCCCATATGTGAACCCACCGGGGGATGTTCTGCCCCCGTAGGACGGTTGCAATCTCATCGTTGACCATCCCGGTGGAGTAGGCAATCTCGTCCACATAGACAATCTTGCGCCCGGTGTCTGCCAACACCCGGACGATTGCGGTGGGATCGTGGGTGAATCCGAAGTCCACGCCCCAGGACTCCTTGAGGCCGTCCGCTTCCGGCATCCGGTCAATCTGCTCAAATTCGTAGATGACACCCTCAAGGGTTCCAATCCGTCCCTCCCCGTAGACTTGCCACCAGTTCCTATCGTGGCGGTTGGCCTCGATCTCCGCTACTTGCTCCGGGGAAAGGAAGGGGTTGTCCTTGTAGGTGGAGTGGATTCTCACGCAGTTGTCCCGCGTCTCAATCTGCTCGTTCACCCAAAAGGAGTGGGTGGGGTTGTAGTCCAGTATGACGAGGCCGGAGGTACGGACGAACAGTTGGCGGGCAATCTCATAGGGGATGGACTGCGCCTCGTTCAGGAAGAGGCGGTCACGGGCGGGGCCGTGTACCTTTGCCGGGGAGTCAGCGGAGAAGAATTCGATGATTGCCCCGTTGTGTGGGAATCGGTAGATGTACTCGCCCCGGCTCCAGTTCGCCTCGTTCCAGTAGTCACCGATGGCGGGGGCGAAGTCACGAATCGCACCCCTCTTGAGGTGCGGGAAGGTTTCGGATACCACGGAGGTGATTGTCGGCCTCTTGTCTTGTACTGCGAGTTCGAAGAGGCATTGCAAGTCCGCGAAGGTCTTCCCGGAACGGGTTCCACCGCAGGACGAAACGAATCGATCCGTCTTGCAGATGGCATCCATCGTCTTGTAGTATACGGGGGTGTATATCATTTGCACCACTTGTTGGCGGCTTCCGCAGCCTCCTTCGAAACGATGATGTTGACGGTTGTCCCGGTGTTGCCGTCCTCGTCAAGAGTCCCGGCCACCTGGTGGACTGTCTTGAAGGCGAAGGTGTCGGCCTTGTCAATGGCCTTGTCAATCTGGGCGATGTTCATCTCCATCTCCTTGGTCAAGTCCTTCGGATCGAGTCCCCACAAGTCCGCGAGTCTCTGCACCTTCTCCGGGTCAAGTTCCCTCATCCGGAGTAGTTCCTTCATCAGTTCCCGACCGTGCTTCTTACGGAGACGGGACTTGCCGGAATTGATACCTCCATTCCGGCCTCGCTCCTTCGCTTCCTCTTTGGTTCTTACGGGTATTAAGTCTTCCTTTGCCATAGAGCCTATTTCCTTTAGATTTGGGACACTTTCTCGTTAGAGGTAGGACTTCATCCGTCCCATCTCCAGTTCTATGTCCTTGAGCCTCTCCGCGTCTTCAGGCTCCGGGATGTAGATGCCGTTCTCCGCGCACCACCGCTTGAAGCGGGTGATGGCTTCGGACATCTCTTCCACGGTGAGGTCGCGTGAGGATCGGAGGACGGTGACCTTCCCCATAATGCGGTCTTCCTTCTCCACGCAGAAGAGGTCGGGATTCACCAGTTTCTTGAAGTAGACCTCCTTGGTGAACGCGAGGCTGTTCCCGGTCTCCATCGCCACCACACCGATGACGAGATGGAGGTATCGGTTCTGCCCCGCGCTCCTTCCGGTGACCTCTCGCAGTTCCACCACGGCCCCCTTGTCCAGTAGGTTTTCCGACCGGGCGAGGAACTGTTTGCGATGGAAATCGTTTGCGAGGTTGTAGGTCATTTCTTCTTGGAGGTCTTCTTTGCCTTGTTAGGCTTG
>JAEIGA010018501.1_pt1 | contig 10618 bp, 10 predicted proteins | sample 9270691 | NCBI WGS metagenome assembly JAEIGA01 (sample SAMN17057246, study PRJNA624740) | gut metagenome | biome: biome; isolation source: fecal sample | host: Bos grunniens | place: China: Xizang | collected 2019 | reverse complement strand
TTCTGGACTCCCCAAAACCTTAAAAAACATATATTTCAAAACGCTCTTTTAAATATATTTTTTGAAGGTTCTTGAGGGGGTTCGGGGGAACTTCTTGCAAGAAGTTCCCCCGGCGTTCTCCCAGATAAACCCCAATTTGGCGCATGGCTGAACAGTTCCGTTTTCATTTGACATGCATGCAGAATTTCCTGCAATATCGGGCAAGGCTCTTGCAAAAACACATATACTGTGGTATAATAATAAGAGGATCATGTTGCCGTCTTGCGCCTGCATGGCGGAATATCCATATACTACGAGGAGGGCCACTATGTCCTATCGCACCATTCTGTTTGACGCTGACAACACGCTGCTGGATTTCACGCGTTCGGAGCACGAGGCGCTCTGCGACTGCCTGCGCGCACGGGGGCTTCCTTGTGACAAGGCCATCACCGAGGGCTACGCCGCCATCAACGACCGCCATTGGAAGCTCCTTGAGCAGGGGCTGACCACCCGCGATCGGCTGCGCGTGGCACGATTTGAGGATTTCTGCCGCGAATACAGCTTTGACTGCGATCCGAGGCACTTGGCGGACGACTATTTCGACACACTTTGCACCAAATCCTACTTGATCAACGGTGCGCTGGAACTGTGCGAACGCCTGCACGGGCATTGCCGCCTGTATATCATCACCAACGGTAACGCCAAGGTACAGCACGACCGTTTTGACGCAACACCCCTAGCCCCCCTCTTTGAGGAAGTATTCATATCCGAGGAAATGGGCGTTTCCAAACCGTCAAGCGCCTATTTTGGCGCGGTTGCTGCCGCCATCCCCGATTTCAACCCCACCGACACGCTGGTGGTGGGGGATTCCCTCACCTCCGACATTCAAGGCGGCATCAACGCTGGACTGGCCACCTGCTGGTACAATCCCCGTGGGAAATCCGCTCCCACTGATATGAAAATCAACTATATCGTCCGCTCTTTGGACGAAATTCCCTCTATTGTATCGAACTGACGCGGGCACAGCCCCGAAGGAAAGGAGCTCTCATGACCACAGAACGCCGCTCAATTCTCGCCGCGCTCACATCGGCTCTCGACGGGCTCTGCATTCCCCATACTGAAAACGACCCCCTCTCCCGCCGCACCAGCTTTCGCATCGGCGGCCCCGCCGCGCTGGCCGTCACGCCGCGCACCCGCGCCGAGCTTGTCGCCGTCCTTGACCTTTGCCGCGAGATGGGAAAAGACCTCCCCGTCATGCTGTTGGGGCGAGGAAGCAACGTGCTGTTCTCGGACGAGGGCTACGCGGGTGTGGTCATACGCACCGCCAAGGTGAACCGCGTGGTGTTTGACACCGTCTGCGATGCCTGCAAGCCCAGCGGGCTCATCTACGCCGATTGCGGCGCATCCCTCTCGGCGCTGGCCGCCGCCTGCGTGACCGAAGGACGCGCGCTGACGGGACTGGCGTTTGCCCACGGCATCCCCGGCTCGGTCGGCGGCGCCGTCGTGATGAACGCGGGTGCTTACGGCGGTGAGATGGCGCAGGTGGTATGCGGCTGTGATTACTACGATACCGACAGCGGAAAAGAAGGCCATCTGACGGCCGAGGAACTGCAATTTTCCTACCGCCACAGCATTTTTTCGGATCACCCATCGTGGGTGGTCCTGGGTGCAACGCTGGCTCTTCCCGAGGGAAATGCCGCCGCCATCCAGGCCGAGATGGACTTGAACGCGCAGGCTCGCCACTCCAAGCAACCGCTGGAATACCCCAGCGCGGGCAGTGTATTCAAGCGTCCTGCCACAGGCTACATGGGACAGATGGTAGAGGCGTGCGGGCTCAAGGGCTACACCGTGGGCGGCGCGCAGGTATCCGAAAAGCACGCGGGCTTTATTATCAACCGCGGCGGCGCAACCGCCGCCGACGTGCGAGCCGTAATTCAGCACATTCAAGCCGTCATTGAACGGAATTACGGTTTCGTGCCCGAGTGCGAGATCCGCATCATCCCGTCCGAACATTCCTGAATTAACGCAAGGAGGCACCCCTATGTCCTTTTCCTCACAGCTCAAGGCGGAGTACGGCAAGCTGACCGTAAAGCCTCCGTGCTGCCGTCGGGCCTACCTGCACGGCCTCCTGTTTGGGGCAACCGTAGAGGGAGATACGGTGGAGGCTACCCTCCCCACCCATCCCGACGCCGACTACGATCTCTCGGCGCACGTGGCTCAGCTTTCCCACGGACAGCTTTCCCGTGAGGCGGAGATCACGCCCCTTACCCGCGGCGCGCACCGCTACGTTCGCGTGCGTATCGCCGCCAAGCAGACCGCTAAACAGCTTGCGGCGCTCTCCGCGCTCCCCGAGGAGGAGGCCGCCGCCGAGGTGCTGCCCGAGCGGCTGGGCTTTCGATGTGACGATTGCACGTCCCATTTCCTACGCGGCACGTTTGTCGCAATGGGCACGGTCAGCGATCCCCTCAAGCACCCCCACCTGGAATGGAAGCTCCCCAACGACAGCCGCGCCGAATTGTTTTTCATCGTTCTGTCCGAGCTGGGTTACGTCCCTTGCCGGCTGGAGCGAGCGGGCAAAGTCGGGCTGATCATCAAGAATTTCCAACAAATCGAAGATCTTTTGGCCATCATGGGTTCAACCTCGCTGGTGTTCGAGTTTTTCAACGCCCCCATCCAGCGCGAGCTTCGCAACAACGCCAATCGCGGTGCTAACTGCGTTGCGGAAAACATCAACCGCGCCACCCGCGCGGGGGGGCGACAGGTTGCCGCCATTCGTGCGTTGGACAAGCACAACCTCCTCCCCTCCCTCTCCGACGATCTGCGCTACACCGCACGTCTGCGGCTGGAAAACCCCGAGGCATCTCTCCCCGAGCTGGCGGCGTTGCACGCCCCGCCCATTACCAAGTCGGGACTCCACCACCGCATGGAAAAGATCATGGATCTCTACGAAAAAGCTTGCGCCGAGGGAATCATCCCACCCGAGGATCAAGGCTGACACGTACACGTACAAGTACAAGTAAAGGAACAACCGAATGTCCGAAGAATTATGGACGGCGCTCCGATTGCGCTGTGAAAACTGCCGCGCGTGCCCGCTCTCGGCTGCGCGCAAGAATCTCGTGCTGGGCACGGGCTCGCGGACGGCCGATCTCATGTTCGTGGGGGAGGCCCCCGGCGAGCAGGAGGATCTCGAGGGCATCCCCTTCGTTGGCAAGGCAGGTCAGCTCCTTGACCGCTACCTCTTTGCGGTGGGCATCCCGCGCGAGTCGGTCTACATCGCCAACGTACTCAAATGCCGTCCGCCCCACAACCGCGACCCCCTCCCCGAGGAGGAGGACGCCTGCATCGGGTATTTGCGCGAGCAGGTCAAGCTGGTCGACCCCAAGATCATCGTGTGCCTCGGGCGCATCTCCGCCATGCGGCTCATCACCCCCGATTTCCGCATTACGCGGGACCACGGGCAGTTCGTGCGAAAGGGCAAATACCTCATGACGGCGGTGTATCACCCCGCGGCGCTCCTCCGTGATCCTTCAAAAAAGGAGGCTATGCTCCTGGATATGGAGCGCATCAAAGCCAAGCTGGACGCACTGGCGGACAGCGATTTCCCTTGACGAAAGGCAACTGCTATGACACTCAATTTTTCCTCCCTGCTCACCATCATTGCCACCCTGTCCCTGCTCCTTGCGTGCGGCTACTACGCCCGCAAGCGGGGCATCATTGACGACGTGGCCTCCAAGCGTCTCTCCTCCCTGATCATCCAGATCGGACAACCCATGATGATCATATCCGCTCTGGTCAACGCGGAATTTTCCTATGAGAACCTCAAAGACGGCTTCATTTTTATGGGACTGGGCTTGATTCTCCACGGGCTCATGGCCGTGCTTGCGTTCTTCTCCTGCAAGGGCTTCCGCGATCTGGACGAGCAAAAAATCACCGAATTTTCGCTGGTCTTTACCAACACGGGATTCATTGGATTTCCCATCATGGAGGCGCTGTTCGGCCCGAAAGGCCTCTTCCTTGCGTCCTTCTACGTCATCAGCTTTTACCTGCTCGTCTGGTCGCTGGGCATCTCCATCATCGCCCGTAAGCGCTCCGACATCAAGCTGACAGTGCGCAAGATCTTCATCAATCTCGGCTCCATCCCCTGCCTCATCGGCATTCTGCTGTATATGGCGGTCATCCCCTTCCCCAATTTCGCGCTGCCCGAATTTCTCACCAAATTCATGAGCTACCTGAGCAACCTCTGCACCCCCATCTCGGTACTCATCACGGGTGCACTGCTGGCTACCCGCACACCGAAGCAGATCCTCGGATCGGCAAAAATTTATTACTTCTGCTTTCTCAAGCTGATCGCCATTCCCCTCGTCGTGTGCGTAATCGGCAAGCTGATCGGACTGAACAGCAGCCACGTGCTTTTCTGCACGGTGGAGGCGGCCCTGCCCGCCGCATCCACCATCACCATGTTCGCCGAAATTTATGCACTCAACGCGGGGTATGCCGCACAAGCCGTAGGCGTATCCTCCCTGCTCTCGGTGGGAACGCTCCCGCTTGTCATCAAGGTAGCCGACTGGATCTTAAGTCTATAAAAAAGTGGGATGTTGCCACACGGAGCAACATCCCTTATCTTTTTTAGTTCTCGGGCAGGGAAACGATCATTTCCACCTCGACCAGCGCGCCGCGCGGCAGATCACGGACGGCGACACAGCTACGGGCGGGGGCCGAGTGGATATGCGCGGCGTAAATCTCGTTGAAGGCGGCGAAATCCGCCATGTCGGCGAGATAGCAGGTGGTTTTGACCGCGTGATCGAAGGAGGTGCCTGCGGCCTCCAGCACAGCGGATAGATTTTGCAAAACCTGCTCGGTCTGGGTGCGGATGTCCTCCCCCACGAGCTGCCCCGTGACGGGGGACAGCGGAATCTGACCCGAGGTGTAGAGCATACCTCCGCACAGAATGGCCTGAGAATACGGGCCGATGGCAGCGGGGGCTCTGTCGGTATAGACGATTTCCTTCATAAACATTCTCCTTTCAATGGTTGGATATACGTTTATTTTACACGACTCCGAGCCTCTTGTCAAGTGTCAGAAAAAAAGTTGAAAATTAACAAATACCACTTGTATTTTTCTGAAAAATGATTTATAATAATTTTTGAATATTTATAACGTGGAAAGGAAACCTTTCTTCATGAAACGACAGACCCCCCGCACACGGAAAGACACCTCAAGCGACGCGGCAAAAAACTCGTTTTTTTCCATTAAGGAGCTGCTATCGGGTATGTGCGTGCGCTATACCGTGCTTTGCATGGCCATTCTCCTCATCACCCTTTTGATGAGCGATTCACTCAAGGACACCGTGGTGGACACCACCCGATTCTTTCTGCTCCTTCCCCTCGCCCTTTGCCTGACGCTGGCCGCCCTTGTGCGCCGCTCGCACCTCGGCACGCCGATCAAGGCCATTCTGCACCCCGTACTGTCCCTCGGCGGACTCTACCTGTGCGGATACCTGCCCTATCAAGTAACCGTCAAGCCCACGGGCGAGCAGGTGCTTACCATCCTGCTGCTGGCGCTTGTCGCATACGCCGTTACCGCCGCGATCTACCTCATCGTGACACGCAAGAAACGGCAAAAGATGATTGATGACACCCCCTACGAAGGCGTATTCAAATCCCCAAGCAAGCACTGAACGATATTTGATTTCCACTACACATACAGGAGGACTCTGTCACCATGACGCAAAAAAAATCCAAGCTCTACACCATCGCAGAAAACGGCATTCCCTACCTGATTCTGACCTCAGTCGCCCTGGCCGTTCTGCTGGTCATCTGTACCGTGATTCTGTTCTCTGTGCGCGGCTGTCAGGCTGACACCACCAAGCCCAATGGCAAGCCAGCCGACACCACCGCGGCAACCATCGACACGGGTACTCCCACAACTCCTGACCCCAACGACTCCGTTATCCTGCCCGAAACCGACGATGCAGGACAGGCCTACCAGGATAGCCTGACCTTTGTGGGCGACTCCCTTACCGCGCACCTCATCAACCGCGAGGCTCTGACCGGCGGCAAGACCACTCAGCAAGTATGGAGAACCGAGAACAATATGCTCAACCTCAACTCCGAGGTCACCTCCTCCAAGATCATTCTTCCCGGCACGGGCGAGCTTATGACCATCGCGCAAGCCGCCAAGACCGCCAAGCCCTCCATCCTCATCATCACGCTGGGCACCGACTGGGGCGTTTCCTACCTCAACGAAACCGATTTCAAGGCTTGCTACTCGGGGCTGATCAACGACGTCAAGGAGGCTTCACCCTCCACCAAGATCATTCTGCAATCCATTTTCCCCGTGACCGACTACTGCCCGAATCTCTCTAACGAAAAAATTGACACCGCTAACAAGTGGGTTAAGGCCGTTGCCGCGGAAACGGGCTGCCGATACCTCGATACCCAATCGGTGCTCAAGGACGAAAATAACAATCTCAAGGCGGAGTATTGCAACAGTAGCGACGGCATCCACCTCGGTGCCAATGCCTACGTTGTCATTCTGGAATACATCCGTACCCACGCCTACAATTAACAAATTAAGAAAGGAACGTGTGCCATGAAACTGATTCGTACCGCCGCGCTCTTCCTCGCGCTCCTCACTCTCTCCATCTCCTGCGTTGCCTGCACCGACAAGGGCAACTACCGTGACGATCTCACCTCGGCCGACGTGATCCTGGAGCTCGAAACGGCTCTCGCGGGGGGCAACGGCTACACCCCCGTGAGCGACGGCTTTATCTCCTCCTCAAACTGGGGCGAGGAGTACACGTCTCTTCTGGATGCCGTATCCGACTGGGAAATCCGCATCTCGGAAAACAAGGACTCCAACGTGGACGAGTTCGGCGTATTCCACGTCAAGAATCCCGACCGCGTGGGCGAGGTCAAGAGCATTGTGGACAGCTATATCGCCACGCAGCAGCTCCGCATGACTCCCCTTTTGGAAAGCTATAATCCCGACGAAATTCCGAAGGTAGAGAACGCCAAGGTGCTGGTCTGCGGCAACTACGTGATTTACACCATACTGAATACCGACGCAACCGCCAAAGCGCAGAACGCCTGCAAGGACGCGTTGAAAAAGGCTGAATAATTTTTCTTCCATAAGCAAAACGGACACCGCGCACGCGCGGTGTCCGTTTTTTTGAGCCCTCTCACCCGCCTTGCGGGAGCTCTCCCAATGGGAGAGCCTTTCAAACGCCTCACCCATTGGGGGAGGTGGCACGCCACAGGCGTGACGGAGAGGGGCATCTTCTACTTATTAGCCCAGCTTAGCCAGTGCGGCAATGGTTGCTTCCAGCTTTTCCTTGGCGGATGCGAGCTTGGCGCGCTCAGCGTCCACGACGGCGGCGGGTGCTTTGGCAACAAAGCCCTCGTTGGAAAGCTTCTTCTCCAGACGGTCTACCTCGCCCTGCATCTTGGTAACCTCGGCAGAAAGGCGAGCACGCTCCTTCTCGAAGTCTACGAGATCAGCAAGGGGCAGGTATGCAACGGCAGCAGGAGTGATGACCTGTACGGCGGTATCAGCAGACACGACCGATGCGTCAAAGCTCTCGGCGACCTTCATCTCGGAGGCAGATGCCAATCGAGCGAAGAAGGGTGCGGTGGCCTCGTTAAAGGTGTCGGTGTACTTGGTAGCGACGAACAGAGCCGCCTTGCGGGAGGGGGCAATGTTCATCTCGCTTCTGCGGTTACGGATGGCCTTGATCAGCTCGATCACGCGCTCCATCTCGGCTGCCTCCTCAGGGAAGGAGAGAGCCTCGGTGTAGGTGGGATACTGCGAGATCATGATGCTCTCGGCATCGCCCTCAAGGTGAGGCAGAGAGCCGAAAATCTCCTCGGTGATGAAGGGCATATAGGGATGCAGAAGCTTGAGAATGCCGTTGAGAACGTAGGAAATGACGTTCTGGCAGATGAGGTTGCCCTCGGTGTCCTTCTCGACGAGGCGGGCCTTAGCCAGCTCGATGTACCAGTCGCAGAAGATGTCCCAAGTGAACTCATAGACGGCGGCGAGAGCCACGCCGACCTCATACTTGTCGATGTTGGCATTCATGCTGCCTGCGAGCTTATTGAACTCGTGGAGGATCCACTTGTCCTCGGGAGCGAGCTTGCCGGCGGCGGGCAGGTTAATCTCATCGATGGTGAGGTTCATGCGGACGAAGCGGGATGCGTTCCACAGCTTGTTGGCGAAGTTACGAGCCGCCTCCATCTTCTCATCCGAGAAGCGCATATCGTTTCCGGGAGAGTTACCCGTTGCAAGGGCGAAGCGGAGCGCGTCTGCACCGTAAGTGCCGATAACCTCCAGAGGATCGATGCCATTTCCGAGCGACTTGGACATCTTGCGGCCCTGCGCGTCGCGCACCAGACCGTGAATGAACACGGTGGAGAAGGGTTCCTTACCCATGTGCTCCAGACCCGAGAAGATCATACGGGCGACCCAGAAGAAGATGATATCGTAACCCGTGACCAGCACGCTGGTGGGGTAGTACTTGGCAAGCTCGGCGGTCTGATCGGGCCAACCCATGGTAGAGAAGGGCCACAGAGCCGAGGAGAACCAGGTATCCAGCACGTCGTTCTCCTGATGAACGGGCGCACCGCACTTGGGGCACACGTCAATGTCGGTCTTGGACACCGTCATCTCACCGCAGGCATCGCAGTAGAAGGCGGGGATGCGGTGGCCCCACCAGAGCTGGCGGGAGATGCACCAGTCGTGGCAGTTCTCCATCCAGTTGACGTAGATCTTGGAGAAGCGCTCGGGCTCGAACTTAACGGTACCGTTCTGCACAACCTCCAGAGCAGGCTTTGCAAGGGGCTCCATCTTGACGAACCACTGATCCGAGGTGGTGGGTTCAACAGTGTTGTGGCAACGGTAGCAGGTACCGACGTTGTGGGAATGGGGTTCGGTATTCAGCAGGTAGCCCTCGGCTTCCAGGTCGGCGACCAGAGCCTTGCGGCACTCGTAGCGATCCATACCCTCATACTTACCGGCGTAGTGGTTCATGGTAGCGTCATCGTTCATGACCTTGATCTGCTCGAGGTTATGACGCTGACCGACCAAGAAGTCGTTGGGGTCGTGCGCGGGGGTGATCTTCACGCAGCCCGAGCCGAAGCCGATCTCGACGTAATCGTCTGCGATGACAGGGATCTCGCGGTTGACGATGGGCAGGATGAGGGTCTTGCCGATCAAGTGCTTTGTGGTATCATCGTTGGGGTTGACGGCCACGGCGGTATCACCGAACATGGTCTCGGGACGGGTGGTAGCGACCTCCACGTAGCCATCCTCGCCCTTGATGGGGTACTTGATGTGCCAGAAGAAACCCTGCTGCTCGGTGTATTCCACCTCGGCATCCGACAGGGCGGTCAGGCAACGGGGGCACCAGTTGATGATGCGGTGGCCGCGGTAGATCAGCCCCTTATCGTAGAGGTTGACGAACACCTCACGGACGGCGCGGGAGCAACCCTCGTCCATGGTGAATCTCTGTCTCGTCCAGTCGCAGGACGCGCCCAGCTTCTTGAGCTGGCTGGTGATGCGGTTCTCGTAGGAATCCTTCCACGCCCAGACGCGCTTGAGGAACTCCTCACGGCCGAGGTCATAGCGGGTCTTGCCCTCGTCCACGCGCAGACGTTCCTCTACCTTGATCTGGGTAGCGATGCCCGCGTGGTCGGTACCGGGCACCCACAGGGTGTTATAGCCCTGCATGCGCTTGGTACGAACGAGGATGTCCTGCAGGGTCTCGTCCAGCGCGTGACCCATGTGGAGCTGGCCCGTTACGTTGGGCGGGGGGATGACCACAGAGAAGGCGGGACGGTTATCGGCGGGATCGGGGGTAAAATAGCCCTTTTCGCACCAGTTTTGGTAGATCCGATCCTCAAACTCGGACGGCGCGTAGGTCTTGGGCAATTCGGTATTGGGATTCATAGCAATTCCTCCTTGCACGGCTGTGCCGTGATTCTTTATGTATCGCGGACGCTTGCGTGTTCCGCATAGCTTTCTTTGTTTATTTGGCGGTAAAAAAAGAAAAACCACCCCTTCTCGTGTCAGGACGAGAAGACGCGGTACCACCTGACTTCGTGCTGTACCGTGATCGGACAACACGCACTTATCGGAACGGTAACGGATTCCACACGTTGCACACTACCTGCCGTAAAACACGATTCTCGCGCACAAAGCTCACGGGCGACCCATTCCCCTCCCCGCAAGGACTTGCACCAACCGTCCTCTCTCTGTGCGAAGGCACGTCAATATCGCAAGCGACATTGACAGGAAATTCCTCCCGATCATAGCTCTTTGGTAAAAATAAAAATAACGGGTGACACACCCCGATGCACGGCGGACTATGAACCGCCGCGCCATCGGATGTATCTTGGTCCCAAGGAGCAAGAAATTAGTCTGCGTAAACGCTGACCTGCTTCTTGTTCTTGGTTGCGTGCTCGAACTTAACGGTACCGTCGATCAGAGCAAACAGGGTATCATCGCTACCGATACCGACGTTGTTGCCGGGGCGGATAGCGGTGCCTCTCTGACGAACGATGATGTTGCCGGCGAGAACTGCCTGACCGTCAGCCTTCTTTACGCCAAGGCGCTTAGACTCGGAATCACGGCCGTTCTTAGT
>JAEIGA010018500.1_pt1 | contig 10618 bp, 10 predicted proteins | sample 9270691 | NCBI WGS metagenome assembly JAEIGA01 (sample SAMN17057246, study PRJNA624740) | gut metagenome | biome: biome; isolation source: fecal sample | host: Bos grunniens | place: China: Xizang | collected 2019 | reverse complement strand
TATTTAAAAATCGAGTTTTCTTACTTAAACCTATAACTGGAATTCTAGTATTATTAGGATAATCATAATCAAGAAAACTTTCTTCTAATGTAACTGCGGGTCTTGTAATAGCTTTTAATATACAAACAGTAGACCATTCACTAAAATATTCTAAATGAGCATTAACCCAAGATTTTGATGCACTTGGAAAACATTTAGTCCATGTTTCATTATTACTAATATCATTATTCGCTACACTTTGTAAATGGTCATAAAATTTATAATCAAGAAATCTAATTTGTATTTGATAAAATATATTATCTTTAAAGCCACCATTTATATCATAATTATTAATTTCAATATAATAACAATTACTTTCATCATTTTCATATTTAACTTTATCTCTATGTAAAGTATAAAAATGTATACCAGAATCAGTTATATCATTATATTGTCTAAATAAAGATTTTCCACTTTTTTGGTCAACACAACTGACCATTATCCAAGGATATACATATCCATCAATATTAGCTTCTTCATCTTGCTGATATCCTAAATAATATTTAGGCTCATTAATATTAGAATATGGATTAGAAGTATCACCGCCAAGTAAAGCTTGATAAAATTGTTGCATATAATAAATATCAGGATAACAAACATCAGTATATGTTTTATTTTTAATAACTAAATTACCTTTATCATTAAGCATATCTTGAGACACTAAAAAATTAAAAGGCATCTGGTCTAAATCTTTAGCTGACATAACATTATACATAGAATCTGTAATAACAGCTCTACCTTTTGAACCTAACTCTAGATATGAGTCCCAAGTGCTAGAATCTAATCCAACACGCCAAGCCCGCCATTTTTCATCATTTTTATGCTTCTCAAATAATTTAGTTTGAGCAGCTTTAAGTCCTTTGGTTGATAATATTTCATCAGTTATTTGAGTATCTTTTGTATAGCTAATATATTTACTAGCTTTAATTCTACAGAAATTATCTAAATTATTAAAATCAGAGATAGAAAAATATACTCTAGCTTTTGTATTACCCCTCTCTGGTTCAATAACAAAAGTAGGCATTTTTGCATCTATCACTGGTGGATATAAAATTTTACTTGCCATCTCTCATTCTATCTCCTTGTTTCTCTATATTTTATAAGAATGTATGATTTTTTAAACATTCATCATATTGTTCTTTAATTCTCTTTGCAGTAAGAACTGTATTGTTATTCGGGAATTTAGGATGCTTTTCACAATACTGTTCATATGTATCAATATCTTTTAAAATTTGAATAAAATGCTCTTGACTATGTTTTTGGTCATTTAGCATTTCATCACCAAAACGTAAAATACGAGTACGTGAAGTAATAGCTTCACTTTCTTTTAACTCTTCTGATAATTTTACTACCTCTTCTTTGAGAGTATTTATTCCAATTATTTTTCCAATCCACTTACCAACAGCAGACCAAGGATTAATTTTAATTGGAGTTATTTGTATTAAAGAAATGACTAAAATAATAATAAACCAATTATTAGAAATAGTCACTCCAACTTTGGTAAGTAAATCAATTAAATCCATAAGTAAATACCTCCTTTATAGATTTAATAGAAAATGAAAGTGTTATTTTAAGAATTTTTGACCAAGTGTATAAAATAAAAAATGCGGCGGCAGGTGCTACCCCGCCGCCACTCTATCTATTCACCATCTGTGATAAAATAATTTTTACCATTATGCTGCTCATCATAACTTAAAGCATCATATTCTGCTTGAGTTAACTCTATATCATTTGTAATAACTCCACTTTCACCTGAAGTTTTACCTATAATAAATTTTCTATTTTCTATATTATTACCTGGGATTAACATATAAACATAATCATGTAGATTATAAATTGCATTTCCAATTGAATAAGCTGTTAAACAAGCTTCATCATATCTAACACGGTAGGTACCTGTTGAGGCATCTACTATTTTTACTATTTCAACTTCTGTTGTTACGTCAAGCGGTGTTTTTTTGATAAAAGCTTGAAATAAAATTTCTATAGCAGATACAAGATTTTCTTGTATTTTTTGCTGTTGAGCTAGCTTATCTTGTAGTTCTACTAATTGTAGAGTAGAATCTTGTGCCATCCTTGTACCTCCTTATATTGCGGCGGCCTGATTCGTCATTGTTTAAACTAGGTCAAACAATAACGGACCAGCGCTCCCGCCTCACTCATTTAAACTCTTGTGTAAGAGTTTTTAATCTATTAATCCATAAATGGCATTACCATATAATGTAATGCTGCAGTTGCAGCAGAATTTGCAGTATTTTTAACACCTACTGTTATAGTATGAACTCTATTGGTATCATCGCTTGATATAGCATCTATATATCCATAACAATTTGCTTTATTAGAGGTTAATAATATTACTGGTTTATTATCTCCTACTTTATCATATGAAATAGTAAATGCAGTAGTTTTAGTTCCGCTGGCTGGTACTGCTAAATTTGTTAATTTACCTGCTATTGTATTATATTGATTAAGATATGTATATTCAACACCATCAGTAGTAATAGTTACTGCATTATGAGTACAACTAACTCCATCACTATCAATTCCACCAGCTTCAGCTATTACTAATCCATCACCATCTAATTGAATAGTTTGATATCCAGAATCAAGATAAAAACCTTCAGCTGCATGCACACCTCCAGTTGCATACACATCTCCAGCTGTAGTTACATACATTGCATTAGATCTTGCAGCAGTGCCCGTACCATTACCTACAATAAACAATGCATTTGATACTAATGCATTATACTTACCTATTGCAGTTTGGCATGGCTGATTAGCTAATGTTCCTTGTCCAGCTGCATGAGAATAATATGCAGCTGCTGTTGTTTGAGCGCCTTCTGCATGAGCAGTATAATTTGTAGCACTTGTTTGAAATCCTTCAGCGTGACTGTAAAGACCACTAGCAGTTGTACCAGTGCCTTCAGCATGAGCATATTGATTTGAAGCTAATGTTTGACATCCTTCAGCATGAGCACCATTATTTGACGCAGTTGAACTTATACCTTCTGTATGTGAATATTCTCCAGATGCAGATGTATATCGACCTTCTGCATGAGCTGCATCACTACTTGCTGTAGTATAATATCCTAATGCTTGTGAATATGCTCCTGTTGCAGTAGTATTTTTACCAACACATAAATAATTTTTCCCACTTATTCCATTAGGGAACATAGCATTTTGATTTTCATCATAATCATATAAATGTCTTCTTGCAGCCATATTAGAAGGAGTAGTCCAACCAACACCACCAAAAGCTTGAATTAACCAAATATATAATCCAATATTATTAGTATTACCACCATTAGCTTTAAATAAAAATCTAATTCTACCATATTGTGATGCTGCACTATTACCATAGGTTGTAATACCACCTGTATTAATAATATTATATCCAGACCAACCATTAATTGTAACATCGTCTGTTACATCTACAAATGTATCTGGTGTACTTTCTAAAGCTTTTTGAATTTTACAAGTACATTCATTACTACCATTTGTACATATGTAAAATAAAAATTTATTAAGTATAGTATATAAATGACCTCCAGTATTAATAGTAACTCTTAATTGATAATCTGTACCATGCGCTGTTGCTTTATTTGTACTATCTGCTTTACCAATATAAAAAGGATTATCTCCTTTTGCAAATAATTTAGTTTTAATATCATTTGTAGCTTCATAATCTGTCCAAGTAGTTCCGCCATCTCTAGTGTATTCAATAGTTACTGCTGATCCAGGGAAGAAAGCTAATCTATTAGCACCAAGAGCATCTACCATAGCTGCATCTATAGGACCAAAATCATTTGCAAAATTTTTACCTCCCCATTGCAGTAAAGCTTCTTTCGTAGGAAGATTAACGCTAGTACATGCGCTTGTATATCCTTTATTATCAATATATATGGGGGTAGCTGCTCCACCAACAGCAGTAGCATCAGGACCTGTGACTACACGTCTGCTATTCCACTTTAATTCGCCACTTGGATAGCCCATTAATTTAGCTTCACTTGAAGTATTTTTTCTAGCCCATAATATAAAACATCCAGCATTAGTATGTTCTTTACTACGGAAAGCTAAACCAGAACCATCTCCAGTGCTCCAATTCCAACCTACATCTATATTTTTATCAGAATCTGTTTTTTTGAAACTAAATAGCATATTATTATAAGCTGGAATTATAAGATTCCCAGCAGTAGTGACATATAAAGCATTACTTCTTGCGTTTGTTGCTGTACCATTACCTATAATAAATAAAGCATCTGATATTGTAGAATTATATTTACCAATAGCAGTTTGTGCGTCCATATTTGCAATAGTATAACTACCGCCGGCATGTGAATATAGTCCAGATGCACTACTGCTTCTACCTTCAGCATGTGAGTAACTGCCAGATGCAATTGTTTGACTACCTTCAGCATGTGAGCAAGTATCAGATGCATTTGTCGCCTGACCTTCCGCATGAGAATATTGCCCGCTAGCTGTTGTACAATAATTTTCAGTATGTGAATAATTTCCTGAAGCTTTAGTAAGATATCCTTCTGCATGAGAATATGGACCAAAAGCTGAAGTATCGCTACCCTCTGCATGAGTAAAATCTGCAGTAGCTTCAGTATGATTTCCTTCAGCATGAGCATAATTTCCGGATGAAAGAGTTACTAATCCTTCTGCATGAGAATAATCTCCGGATGCAGTTGTGCCATAGCCTTCAACAAATGAATAGCTTCCAGACCAACTACTTCCGGTACTCACTGTACTAAATATAGTATCTCTAGTTACATTAGCGTTCCAACTGTCATAACAATGTAATTTATCTGTATATGTATAATATCTATGGTTGACAACAAGATCTCCTCTATATCCATCATATACAGCTCTACTTATTTCTGTATATATTTTATCATCAGCGGAAGTTGGTAATGTTTGTGTCCACCAGTCTGTTGTGCCAGTTCCAGCAAGCTTATATAATGTATCACCAAGTGCATTTGCAGTTGTTGCAGTGCTGTCAAATATTAAATATAGTGGTTTTCTAGCAGTTAATGCGCTACTAGATATATTTAATGTGTATCTTAAATCAATTAATGCCTGTGCCCATCTAACAATAGACGTGCCGATGTTAGCATTAGTTGCATAATTGCCGCTAGTTGAGCAATAATAAATTTTACTTATATCAAAATAATCTGTTCTATTTACTGTCTTAGTTACTGCAGTACCATTTTGTGTTGTAAATGATGAATACTTACCATTTGCATCTTGTGCAAATAATGAATATTGCTTAAGTCCTGCGGTAGCGCCTGCTACAGGTATAGTATATGTACCTTGTAATACATCAATCGTGTTAGAGTTGCTATCATAGTTAGCATCAGCCCACCAACCTGTATATGTTGATGTACCAGTACTAGGTATTTTAACATTTTTTCTATATGTTAAATGCACTGCTTGACCTTGACCATAATGTGTAGTCAATCTAGATGTATTACCATAATAACAAGCAACCGCGCCAGAACTAGTTCCATCACCAAACTTTAAATTAAGCGTTACATTACCTGTTGTAGGAAGTGGTACCCAGTAAGTAATTTCTTGTCCATCTACTAAGTCTGCGGATGATTGAAAATATTCAGATGCATCACCAGTCCAAGCTCCGCCAGTAGTAGGAGCAGTTTGATTACCTTGAATAAAGATACGACGCTTACCTAAATCAGCGGTGCCTGCATTATTTACTTTTATATTTTGGACAGCTGATGTGAAATTAGTAATATCAGCAGTGGTATGTGAATGTCCAGTTGCTGAAGCTCCAATAGCAGATGGAGTTACATTAAATGTAACAGCTGCAGAACCGTTCCATGCAGTTGATGTTCCACCATTTAATTGAAGTGTTAAAGATTTTTCTGTAGAATGCGCTACAGATGCCATGCCTCCATCTACAGTTGAGCCAGCATATTTATTAGATGCAGGTTTAAAATCACTAGAAGATTTTAAGCCTGCTGTACCAATCCCTAAATCAGCTGTAGTTACATTAAAAGATGTAGTGTTACCATTAAAAGTAGCTTTAGTAACACCAGCTGTTTGTAATGTTAATGTACCAGTTGTTTTATTTGCAGATGCTGCAACAGCACCTGATGCAAGAAAATCTGTTTTTGCACAAGTTGCAGCACTTCCAAAATTGGTACCAGCAACTTTACTTGCATTAGTAGCATTATTCACTGTAATTCCAGCTGCATTAATAGCAACTGGCGTACCAGCTGAGCCAATGTAAACTGGTGATGTACTGCTACCAACTGGCGTTGTTAATGCACTAGCAGAGGCTGCAGTACCTTGTATTGTATTAAGGAACCTAGAAGCTCCTGTTACTATTAAATCATTTAATTGTGCCAACCTCAAGGTCTCCTTTCATTTTTATTATTCAGCAATTCTTATTTTAAAACTATATGTTCCACTTGGTTCTACTACAATTGGCTCTGAAAGAACTTTGCGGTAAATACATATATCTGTATAATTATTATATGAATTTCCATTTCTAATACTTTGATAAAAAGCAATTTCAGCAATAGAAATATCATTATTTGTTGTATTAGTTCCTTTAACTTCTATATATCCAACTTGTTTTCCATTTTCTAAAGATTCAGTTATTGCTTGCGCTTGACACAGACCTGTTTGACCCACTGTAGCACTATAATTATATAATGCTGCAGATGCTATTGAAGTATTAATTTTATAATCATCTTCAGATTCTTCAACTGTTCCAGAGCCTATAACAACTTTGCCTATATTATAATAAGTACTAGAATCTCCTGGACGGCTTAAAAAAAGTAATACCCCAGCAGCGCAAGCAGTACCATAATCATAAACATTAAATAAAGTGCCAGATGTATTTTTTAACTGTAATTGAAAATGGTCCATATTACCATAACTATCAGCAAACCCAATCGAATTAACAAGTAACCTTTTAGCCCATTTAGTCCATCCCATATTAATCTCCTCCTTTTAACTCCTTTAATTTACAACAATATCAGTTATATTTACTTCTGGTAGAATATTAAATAAAGAGTCAGTGTTAATAGTGTTAGGAAAATCTCTTATTATATCAATAGTAGGAAGAGCTTCAGAAGGATCAATTCCACCACTAGTACGTATTTTGTCTACCTTTTCTGATAACTGATGAAAACTATCATTTTTGCTAGCTATCACACCTTTATTGGTAATTGAGGCGGCAATGGCTGCTTTACCAGCCATAACGCTGGTTTCATCTTCAGTATAACCTGACTTATCAAGCTGCGCGTTAATAACGCCTTCCGCCTCTAAATTTGCAATAATAATATGTTTATCTATAGGCATATTATTTTCCTCTATTCTGTAAGTATTGTGTCATTACAGCTTCTAATTGATTAACATCAATACCTTTTGCTTTAGCCATTTGCATAACAGCTTCTTTATAATTGCCATTTAATAATGTAGCATACTGTTTCATATTGGGATTAGAAGCTATCATATTGCTAATTAAAGCAGTAGGATTAGAGGAATTTTCAATTAGGTTCATATATCCATTAAGTTGTTGAATCATCTCCGGTGTGAGTTGTAGCTGACCAGGTTGGGTATTTACTTGATTTGTTTGATTGAATAGCGTACTTGCCATTTAATAATTCCTCCTTGAATTTCTCAAAATCTTCAACTGTAACGTATTTGTTAGTATCTGTTGCGGGCGCAGGAGTTTCCATGCGGCTGAATACATAAGGCTCTATGGTAGCATAACCACCAGCATCCGCACTCTTAATATAAAATATATCTTCATTTGCATCAAATAATGCAATTCTAGTATTAGGCTGAACAGGATACATTCTTGCTCCCTCAATGCCATTAACTCTAATTAAATCTTTTACTGTTAGATATGGATTTAATAAATTTTCGTACATATCCCACTGTCCTTTCTTATCTTTTAGTATACTGGTCTATCTGGTGAAGTATTTGTTCTCTTGCCAACTTCAAGAGTAATATTAAATCTAGCAGATATCACAGTAAAAATATCATAATCATAAGGTTCAATACCTTGTGCTATTGCATCTGCTGCTTCCATTGGTTCATCATTATCATCTTTGTAAAAGTTATGAATTAACTGAATATCATATAAATATTCACCTACATTCATTTTAGTATCATTAGAAGGAATTCTAATAGTATTACTTGCTACATCACCTTCACATCTAACTAAAATCATAGGAGAATTTGATTTCTTCACAGATAATACTAATTGGTCTGCTTCAGTCATAGTATATTCAGTACCATCAGACTTCGTTAAATTTATTGTAATATATCCACTATCTCCACGAGTAATAGATATATTATTACCGCTAATTGATAACATCCTTTTTCCTCCTTTGAATATAATAAAAAAGTTCAAGCCAATTAAGACTTGAACTTTCTAATCATCTAAATATTTCCAATAATAACCATATGCTGATTTATTATGAGTTAAAGCTCGACTAATATTTTTCCTAGCTGATTCAGGATTAATGTTTGGAGCAATAATTTTAGCTGCTTCTAAAGCAGATTTAAAACAAACTTTATTTCCATTATTATCAATATAATAAATAGGCTTACGATTATAATTTTGTTTAATAATTATATTATTCTCTTTGCACGCATCTCTTACTACTTGTGGGTCACATTTAAAATACTGACTAGTATCTTTTTCACTTCCACATTTTTGATAGTAGTCTGATATTGCTTTATAATCATATCGTCTAGTACCATCTCCACCTAAAGTAGCATTATATCCATAATGATATGAATTATAAAATAAAATCCATTTCTGCTCTAATTGACAAGCCTCTTCATCATCTTTTGCTTGGTCAATTTCTTCAATAGTGAAATTTTCTATCCCATATTTATTAAAAGCTCGATATAATGGTCTATGTTTCATATTAGGTTTTATACTATCACTAATATGTTCTTTAAATCTTTTTTCTTTTGTATGAGCAGTTTTACCTATATATACTTTACCATTAATGGTATTAGTAATTTTATAAATAATCATATTGTTAATCCTCTTAAAAATTGCAGAGCAGGAACTCGAATCCTGATTGTTGGAGCATGAATCCAAAGTCCTACCAATTAGACGACCCTGCCATATATTTAATATTATTTTATTTATTCTCTAATTTATAAATCTGTCTGCGGAGCTTCCTAAGAACACCCGCACTTTTCTTACCTCTATTTTCAATCTTATTTAATCTTGCTTTGAGCTGTTCTACCATTACTGTTCCCATTGGACTTGTTACCTTTCTTATATATATAACTTTAACCAAAAGAAAAACTCGAAGAAGAAAATAGTTAAAGTAAATTTTCATTCTTTACGACATATAGAAAAGGAGGTACACTATAAAACTATTCAGATTATTGAATAATTTAATTATAATAATCGTACTGAGCCTTCGCCCTACCTCTATTACCTTTACAAATATTCGACCAGTAGATAGTTAAGTCTGAGCCTATAGCCCGTCAGCTATAAACTTCTTAACTAGCGGAAACCGCCATAATGTCTACAGAGGATTGCTTACCTCTAACTTTCACCCACCATTCAGAAGTAATTATACCGCATATAATTCTAATCTCTAACTTGACCGTAAATTTGGGCTACTCGTACCATCAACTTTCTCTTATAGTATCTTAACAATACATCAATTACGGAAATTCCCTTGTTTTGGTATTACTTAGGACTGCGGCGGTTACCAGCCTCCGCCTAACTAAGCTTCTCTCTTGGTTTGTGGACCAAGCCGTCTATTGCGGGAACGAGAAAGACTGTGTCTTTTCATACGATAATTTTAGCACAAATACCCAGAGACTAACAAACTAATTTTATGTTAGCATTTTCTTATTTCACAATAAGAAACATTTAACTCATCAAACGTATCCGTATGAATCATTCTATCTACTTAAGGGTATTTTCTCAGCCGCATGGAATTGCGTCTACACTGAGTTAGTAAAACTATTATAATTAAACTATTCAATTGTCTGTTTCATTTTTTATGTCTGTTTTATTTTCTAAAAATATTATATCAAAAATTTTTAATTTTTGCAAATATTTTTAATTGAGTGGAGCTGAAGGGATTTGAACCCTTGACCCCCTGCTTTGCTTGACAATGCTTTATAATTGTTTTATCACCTCACTCAATTCACAATTTTTTAACCAAGTAACGCCTGTTATTCGATTATTTTTAGGAGGCAATATTCTTAAAGTTTTTTCATTAGAACATTGTTCTACTGGAATTAAATAACATTTATTTTGATAATATGTAGCAAAAAAATCAATTTCTTCTTTTGAATATTTAGTTCTAGTATTTATTTTTGCATTACCACCAGATTGTCTAACTGTTTTAAAATTAATTGCTGTTACTTCTCCTTCTTGTATAATTTCTGAACAGGTTTTACATTGGATTCTTAATAATTTATTATTAATATCTACAATAAAATCATAACGAGAATCTTCTCCAAAAGGTATGCTTATTTGAAAACCTTGTTTCATACATTCAAGCATACAACCCATTTCTGTTACATTTCCCTTTAATTTACTTTCTATCATAATTAT
>JAEIGA010018499.1_pt1 | contig 10618 bp, 6 predicted proteins | sample 9270691 | NCBI WGS metagenome assembly JAEIGA01 (sample SAMN17057246, study PRJNA624740) | gut metagenome | biome: biome; isolation source: fecal sample | host: Bos grunniens | place: China: Xizang | collected 2019 | reverse complement strand
GCACATTCACGCTCGGGTAGTCATTCCCATCCCAATACATTCTGAGTACGAGGTTCTGTTCTGTAATACCACCTCTACCATCTGTGATATAGAAATATTTCAATGCGCCTGGGCCATCGACCTCTGCAATCACATATTCCTGACCAGGTGCAATTTCCACATGGCCCCAACTGCAGTTGGTCTGAGTTGTTCCCTCTGTCAAACAAGACAGGTCTTTATTCTCTGCAGGCTGATTACATGTGCATGCAGCTAAAATAAATGAAGCAATAATATATAGACTTCTTTTCATATCTATTCTTTTTGATGGTTTTTAGTTCTTCTTGGATGCCTCAACGCCAAGCACAAGTGCTGCCATGTCTCCGATGTTCTCAGATAATGCGGCTGGCACAATCTTACATGCTTTGACTGAATATGAAATACTCTCCTGCTCAAGCACCTTCAGCATATATGGATCAATGAGGTCTTTAGCTCTACCGTAGATGCTGCCAAGGATAATAACCTGAGGATTCAAGATATCAATAATGGTAGAGAGTCCGCGTCCGAGATATTCTGAGATTGTCTTATATACATCAAGAGCGGTTTCATCACCATTATGAGCAGCCTCAGCAATATTTTTGGCAGTTACTGAAGGAAGGTCTGCAAGCGAAGCGCAATAAGCTACCTTCTCACCCATCTGTATGCGTTTTCTTGCATAAATCTGTCCAACCTGAGCGATACCGCCACCACTGCACCATCCCTCAAATGAGCCTTCTTTACCGAATCCTACAGGACCACGCTCGGAAAGTCTGATGTGACCAACCTCTCCTGCGAGATCTGTTGTGCCGGAGTAAAGTCTTCCGTCCAAAATAAGGCCTGCGCCCATTCCTGTTCCAAAAGTAAAGAAAATGACATTATCGTATCCCTTACCTGCGCCATATTTCCACTCCGCCATAGCACATGCATTAGCATCGTTCTGCACGAACGCCTTTACCCCAAAGTGCTTTTCTGTCATTTCTACAATATGGATTTCATCCCAACCTGGGAGGTTCGGTGGAGATAGAACGATTCCATTCTTGCTGTCAAGCGGGCCACCACAGCTGATACCTATACCGATGATATCATCTGTTGTAAGATTGTTTCTCTCCAGGACCTGATGAGCTGTTTCGAAAAGCTTTGCAATAGTCTTCTCTGGGCCCGGTTCAGTAGGGAATGCCAATTTGTCAGCGATTTCGATACCAGTCTCAACGCAATCTGTCTTTCCAAGTACAACAGCGCACTTTGTGCCGCCGATGTCAAATCCTAAAATGTTCATAGCTATGTGGTTATTTAATTTGTATGGTTTCTGAATATATACACTCCGAGATGCCGCTGATCTGCACTCCTATTCTTGCATACAGTGATTTGTTGCTATCAAGGATTTCACTTATGTCAAGTGATAAGGAGTTTCCTCCGATAGCTACCGGCATCTGATTCTTACGAAGCAGGTAGTTGTAGCTGTAATCTGATACGAATGGAGTGTTGTTTACGCATAGGAATATCTGTCTTGCTGTTTTGCCTTCGGCTACCTTGGCAACGTTGCAAAGAGCCTTGACTTCTGTTCCGTTCAAAGCAATAGTAACATCCGAAATCATGAAATATGGTGTTACTTCAATACTCTTCTCTGTATCACCTTTAACTGTTATTTGAATTGCATCCTCTATATCAACCCATGGTGCTGTTCCTGCGGCTGACTGAAGTCTATACTCACCATCAAACAACAGCGCTGTAAATTCTCCGTCCTTATTCAGATACACTGGAATCGGTCCATTCTTATCATAACCCTCTTGATACAAATTCATCGACAAGGTTCCATGACTAAGATATATTGGTTGGCCATTATAGGTCACCTTACCTGTAAGCTTTGATTGTGGCTCATCATAGTTATCAAATCCGCAACTTGTCATTATGAATGCAAATGACAATAATATCAATATATACTTCTTCATCATCTTGAATTTTATTGGTAAGGATTCTTCTCCAGTTTAGGGTTATTGCTTAACCAGCTCTGATCGAGGAAATTGTAATAATTCTTCATCTGGAAATAGCGTGGATAAGCTGTCATATGTGTCTTTACCTTTTCAAAAACCCACTTTCCGTCATTCTCATTACCCGGATCATAGATTTTATATGGGAATAAAGCATAGTGTACTGCATTCTCATTTGTTTCCTTGCCGTCCCATACCTCATGCGCCTTGCGAAGTCTCTTAAGATCCCAATAACGATGGTTCTCGAATGCGAATTCTACTCTTCTTTCCTTAATGATATCATCCAATGTCAACGAATTAAGTTTCGAGATACCAGCTCTCTCTCTGACTTCATTGATGTAGTTGACAGCACCATTCTTTTTTAACTCCATACCAGCCTCGGCTGCAATCAGCAAAACCTCGCTGTATCTGAAGTTAATGAACCACATTCCACTACCTTGTCTTGTAGATGCTTTGGCAGCAAGGTCAAGGTATTTCCTAATGCAGAAACCACTCTTATTTCTCTGACCATCATTGCTCATCAGAGGGCCATTGATAGATGTTATCAGTTCTCCATTAGCATCTACAGAGCCTGCAAGACCTGTTTCATATACATACTTTCCATTTGTAGGTTTCGCTCTACCAGCCTGGAATACCACAGGTTCACCCTTAAGTTCTGCTCCCGGATAGATAATGGTTCCCCAAAGTCTAGGGTCTTTGTCTGCGAAAAGATCTTCGGCATTTTCATATACTATCTGATTACCATCGGCATCATATATATTAAGCTTACCGTCACGACTATTGATGTACTCGTATGCTTCCACAAGTCCAAGAACTGGAGTCACATTTGTCGAACTTTCCTCCTCTGCATGAGATGTAGGGAAATTGTTTGCAGAGAACATTGTCACCTTTCCCGGATATATTCTATCCTCTGCCCATATCACTTCTGTGTTACCTGTCTTTACAGTCAGCGCCTCGTAGAAATTTGCTTTCTTATCTTCATTCTGATTATAGAGGCTGTATTTCTTTGATTCTATTATCTCCTGTGCGGCATTCCATGCTATAGTGTAATATTCATCCGCCTTTTCTGCCGGTATACCCACAGAAGACTTAGGCGTACTTATAGGACTTGCCATCTGAGCGTTATATTTAGCAATACTACCAGCATACAAGGCTGCCCTTGCCTTAAGCGCTATAGCGGCCCATTTAACAGCCTTTCCTCCGTTGACACTTTGTTCTTCCGGAAGATTTCCTGCCGCCGCTGTGCATTCGCTAATTACATAATCATATATTCCTGACTCAGTCGATCTCTCATACTGCAACTCAGTAATATCCATACCTGCTGTATACTCAAAGACTTTATCATTTATAATAGGCATACCTCCCAATGATCTGGCCATATTGAAATATGTCCACGCTCTGAGGAACCTCAACTCTGCGACAAGTCTCTTTCTCAGATCATCTCCAAGCGCATTACCTTTTTCACTATTGAATCCATTTATAAGGATGTTGATTTCACGAATAAGCGAATAATCATACACTCTCATGAAGTCATCTGCAAACTCACTTGTAAGATCCGGGCTACCATTTGACCAGCATGCCTCATCAAGATAAATGTACAGTTTTGAGTTTTCAATATTCTGTCCCCATGTTACTCTTCCATAGATATTTGCTACGGATGCTTCAGCGAGTGTCTTATCTGAGAACACCGCATCATCCGAGATGTGATCATCTGGATTTATGCTAAGGAAATTCTCGCAAGAGACTATTGCCAATATTGCAATAAATAGTGCTATGATATTGTTTTTCATTTTATTCCGTCATTAAAAAGTGAGTTTCAAACCTGCGCCCCACATACGTGTAGTAGGGTAAACAATACCTGACGAGTTTGCAATTTCAGGGTCTATTTCAAACATTCCCACGTTATCAATCGAGAAAAGATTCTGTCCGAAGAGATATACTCTACATTTTTCAATCTTACATTTCTCCGAGAGTTTCTTAGGAAGTGAATAGCCTAATTCACAATTTCGAAGCTTGATATATGTTACGTTTTTATACCAGAAATCGCTGACCCAATAGTTGCTATGTTCTGAATTTCCTACAATAGGCATAGGGAAATCACCTGGGATCAATTCACTGTTGGCATCTGTAATATCTGCAAGCTTCCAAGAATTTTCCAGAATATAGGCAGCTGTGTTACCACCATCCCAGAATGGTTTGCAGATTTCATAATCCACATGGAATGTTCCGAAGGCTCCACCGGTAAAATCGGCACAAAGGTCAAAACCTTTCCACTGCAAATTGATATTGAAACCGAAGTTGAGAGTAGGAAGCTGTCCTTCTGCATATCCGATCGGTCTTTTATCCATCTCATTGATTACTCCATCACCATTTATATCCTTGTACTTTATGTCTCCTGGACGAAGAGTACTATTACCCTTACCATCGACATCAATCGGATACGCATGGATTTCATCATAAGTTTGAAATTGTCCGTCAGAGATATATCCCCATGTTATATTACTATATCTTTCCCAAGAAGAGTTGCGGTACTCATCCCATGAGTTTTCGTACTGCGGATTATACTGATGATGATTTAAATGTCTCGAGTATGTAAAATTGGCACCGACCGAGTATATAAAGTCTCCAGCTTTATCATTCCAAAGAATATTACCGTCTACTCCTGTATATACATCTGATGCAAGATTTTCAGGCGGAAGACTGAATCCAACCTCACTAGGGATGAGCTGGTCATATCTTTTGTCAACAAGACCATTCCTTAGATTATAGAACCAGTCGAGACTACCTGTCAACTTACTGTTAAGGAATCCAAAATCAATTCCCACATCGTACTTATTGACCCTGATCCATGAAACTGTAGTGGTCGGAATTCCTGTTGTCTGCACTCCCGTAACATATTTACCATCGAGTACGGCTCCTCCTACTCCATATTCGTATCCTGGTAAATAATCGAACGGCCCCAATGTTACGAGAGATCCATTCTCATACCAGCTCACCACATCATATCCCAACTGACCAGCAGATGCTCTGATTTTAAATGAGTTAAACCAGCTTGACAAGGCAGAATTCTTCCAGAATTTCTCTTCAGATGGTCGCCATCCGATAGAAGTTGAAGGAAGAAATGCCCATCTATGTCCAGTCATGAACTTATATGATCCATCATAACGTCCCGACAACTCAACATAATACCTGTCACCATAGCTATAGTTTACCCTTCCGACAAAGCCAGCTCTTGCTGACTCATCGTTCTTATTGTCGACATATCGCTCCAATGAAGAATAGCTGATAGTGTTGATATAGTTTGATGCTGGTCGAGACCAGGTATCAAGTCCAGGATTAATTTCATGATATGCCTCTGCAGCAGCTAAAGCGCTGACACTATGCTTGCCGAACTTTTTATCATAACTCAACTGGGCCTGACCCATAATCTGCTCCTGGAATGATACGATTCTCTGGCGGAACGGATTCGTGAGCGAATATTCTACATTATATGTATCAGAAGCCTTGTCGTAGCTATACAGATCATAGGTATACTCTTGACACTCATACCAACGGCTTCCATAATAATAGCTTGCAGTTCCCCTCAATTTAAGACCGTCGATAATATCGTAGTCGATGTTTCCAATTACCTGTGCAACCCTATAAGTATCCTGCCAATAACCAGACCTGTCATAGTTAAGTATGGCGAAGTTTGTAGACGCGGTATTGGATGTGACAGCCGGATATTCCGGATTGTCATTTGCAAACGGGCGATTGGTCGGAGGATTTCTCCATATTGCGAAAATTGCCGCCCACACATCATCACCTGGTACTGCCGGGTGCTTATTATCTTCAAGTCTACCATTAAACCTCATTCCAATCTTCAGCTTCTTATTTACTTGAGCATCAAGATTAAACTGAATATTATAACGTTCAAAGCCACCGTAGTTACGAATGATAGATTCCTGGTTGAGATAACCAAGAGATGCATAGTAATTTATCTTATCTGTTCCACCAGATGCATTTGCGTTTACATACATCTGTGGTGAAGATTTCTTAATCACATAGTCATACCAATCAAAACCCTGTCTTGTGCCATTCCTAAATGCAGTGAGATCATCCATTGTATAATCTCCTTGCGATCCGGTTATAGTAGCCGACTGTATATGACCTTCTACAAATTGCTCTGTACTTGCTGGACGAGGATATCGGAACCAAGACTGGCCCGCACCATAGATATTTACATTTACCTGATGCCCTTCCTTTCGCTTTCCGCTCTTTGTGGTAACAACGATTACACCATTAGCAGCTTGTACTCCATAGATGGCAGCTGACGCATCCTTAAGCACAGAGATACTCTCTATGTCATTGAAATCTAGATTATTGAATGAGCCCTGCGTTGACTGAATACCGTCAATAACGAAAAGAGCATCACCCATATTTCGGATACTGATAGATGTTGCAGCACCTGGCTGTCCATCCATCTGACGGAAGTTGACACCGGAAATCTTTCCTGCCAATGCCGTAGAAACGTGGCTCGCCGCACTTCTTGCAAGACTTTTAGAATCAATTGTAGCAATGGAACTGGTCACGGATTCTTTTTTGATTCCATTTCCATATCCAGTAACAACGACCTGTTCCAAGAATAACGAACTCTCTTCAAGAACGACCCTAATACTGCTTTTATTTGCTTTCACAGAGACAGTACCATAGCCAAGAGCAGAAACATCCAACAAATTCCTGTTTTCCGTAACTACCAGACTAAATTTTCCTTCTTCATCTGTTACTGTACCATCCAACGAGCCCTGAATGGTAACACCGGCTCCAATTACAGGATTGCCCTCAGTGTCCACCACCGTACCAGTTACTGTATAGGACCTGTCATCCTGCTGAGCCGCGTGATTGGCATAAACTACTCCGTTTACAAGAAGGAGAAGAAAGGCCAACATTGGAAGAAATACTCTACGTTTCATATCGGCTTTATTTGGTTTTTACTTAGTGTTATGGTCAATTATCCCTGCAAATGTATACATTATTTTATTAAATGCAAATAGTATGCTAATTAAATGCAAAGAATCTTCGCCAAAATATGTTATCATTTCAACAATAAAAGGCCAATCAATAGTCTTGCGACCTTTGATCAGCCTATATAAATATATAATGTTTATTCAGACTTAATTAACTGGAGCCATGGTTATATCATCAACCGCAACAGATAGTCCGGCATGCCCCCATGTTCCAAAGAAAAGTTCAATGGAAGTATTATCTCCCGAGTTAAAGTTTACTGTGATTTCTGTCCACTCATCCGGATTAAGCGGAATAGCCTTATCGCAGATAACTCCATCCTTTAGTCTTGCTCCGAGATATGCCTTTTCGTAACCAGTAAGGCTTGCTTTTGCATATCCCTTGATTATATAATCAGTGTTCTTATGCACGACTATTGTCTGAGTACATGCATCTTTCCACCTTCCTTCTTCCTTGTTGATTAACCTCAATGCCACTTTTCCAGAATGCGCACTATATAATGTCGATGATTCGTGGGTGTTCCAAAGAGTTTTATATGAAATACTTTCCGTTGGTTCGTTTTCGAATCCACTCTCCCAAACCATATTGAAGCCTGCAGCATCTGCTCTGAGTTTTGCGTGGAAGAGGAAGATATGCCATGTGTCATAGTTAACTTTAGGATCACTTGTTACAGTCGATGAAACAAACCAGAAATCTCTTCCGTCACAGAACCATGGGTGGATTGACGGACCATATGTGCCTGTGAGGATAATTTTCTCCTCTGACCATTCTCCCTCAGGAGAAGCGGCATCACGGTAGACCAGCTTACGCTGATTAACAGACAGATAAAGCATTATCCATCTTTTGTAATAACTGTTATATCGTACTGAGAATTCGGACACATGGCCATTTGTTACAGGAGCCGCCTGACTCTCATCCTTCACCCATGCCTCACCATTCCAATACTCATATGCTGCTTTATTAAGGACATCTTCAGTGCCAACTCTAGCCACATGTACCTTTTCATGGCGTCCTGATTTTGTTCCCCACATGTACACTTTTGAATCATGAACCTCGTAAGCAACCTGTACAAAGTTACTGTTTCCACCCCACTTTACTCCACTGCGTGTCCATGTCTTTCCGAAATCATCCGAGTAGACAATCTCGCTATAGTTACAGAGCCAAGAATCGTTATCTCCTCCATATGCCCACTGGTGTACACTCATATAATTAATATACTGACGAGTCACACCGTTGACCTTGGCTGAAAAACCACCAGTCGGAATACAGGTAATCTCATATTCTGAGCCGTCTGCATTCTGACCCGTCTTCTGCCTTGATGTAATGAGCTCCATTCTCTTGTTTTTAGCATCATCCCAAAGCATGGAGTCGTAATAAAGACCATCCTCGAGGTCTTTGTCAGTTGTGATTGCTACCGCATTAGAAAGCCAATCACCACCGCGATTATTGAAATTATCTCCAAATACAGCCCACACTGTACCATCACCTGCATCCCACATATTTCCAAAGTCAGTTGACGACATGCCAAAGCGCTTCAGAGAATTATTAGGATTAGGGATTGTTTCACCCGATGGAGTCAATCCGACTACTCTTGCTACCCTGCGCACATTCACAGCTTCGAGCGACAAAACTGTCTCTCCGCCATCAACGACAGCGAACTCATCCTCGGGATTCGGTGTCACACCTGGATCGGTGTTCTCGGTGTTGCCTGGTGTTTCAGGAGTCTCGGGAACTTTCGTAGACTCGCATGCTGCAATCAACATCATCGCAATAGCGACAGAATAACAAAGTCTATACATAATGGTTGTATTTGATCTATTAATGAATAGGTAAGGTCCGGACATAGACCTTACCTATTTTATATTATGGAATTACTTCTTTGAAGCAACAAACTTGATCTTTCCACTGGTAACCTCGTATGCCTGAGGAGCAAAAAGCTTAGTATCAGCATCCGGGTCAGCCATCATAAGCTTCTCACCGCTCCACTCACCTTCTGGTGAGCCAGCATCACGATATACAAGCTGTCCTGCAGTTGCGCTACGGTAGATCATCTTGTAAGTATAATTCTCAGAATCATAAACAACGCTCATGCAGTCTGTAGGACCGAACATGATTGGAGTTGCGAGTGTCTCGTCAGCAACCCACTCTTCACCTGCCCAATACTCGTAAGCAGAAAGGGTACCGAAGTTTGCAGCAGCAACACGTGCGACATATGTATTTCTCACGTTGTCACCAGCTGGAGAACCAAACATGTAAACATAGTTGCCGTTCTGAACATAAGCAGCCTTGATAAACTTGCTGTCAGCAGCCCACTTAAGAGCTGTCTCTGTCCAAGTTGCACCATCTGTTGATGAATAAACAACTGAACCGTTTGATGTCCAATCTGGAACAAATGTTTCAGCATCATCCTCAGCGCCAAGCTCTGACATACCAGCGTACTCATAGTAGTGAACATACTTAGTACCGTTTACAGTGACTCCCGCTGTTGGGATAAGAGCCGCATTCGTTGCAGACTCAGTACCGACAGAAAGAACCTTAAGGTCACCATTAGCAGTAAAATATGCATTATGGAGCTGATTCTCACCAACCTTAGCATTGTAAAGCATACCTGCCAACTTACCGTCAGCCTCTTTCCAAACTACGATCTTCTCAGCAGAAGCAACCTCGTTGTAAGATGCATTTGTGATGTCTTTTGTTACTACAGCTGCATCCTTAGGCATGAATGAGTCATTAGTTGAACCTGTAGGAATAACCTTCACATCATCACACTCAAGCCAGAAACCATACCAGCCCCAACCACCTACAAAAGCATCAGCCTTAGTATTGTCTTTGCTGTTTGAAGTGAATGAGTAAGTGTTCCATTCTGCATTTAATGTTCCGTTGAATTTATTTTCCGCCTTGTTTGTGTTGACATCAGCAGGATCAAGTCCTCTAAGACCGAAGTACACATTGGCATCCTCCCAAGCAGCGACATAAGACATAGTGATGGTGTAGTCTTTGTTCTTCTTGAGAGCAAGAGTCTGTGTACATGTCTCCCACCATCCTTCACCGTCGCAATTTGCAAAGATTGAACGATTTCCAGAATAAGCCTCCTCAGCTTCACTGATATTATCAGGAAGATAGAAGAGTGACTTTGCTTTCCAGTTCTCATCGCCGATGAAGTTCTCGAAACCACCGTCAGTGATCATGTTGAAGCCATTAGGGTCAACTACTACGTCAGTTGAAGCAACGTAGAAAGAAGTGATCTTTGTCGGGTTAGGATTCTCTGCAGGTGTCTTTCCGTCACCTTCGCCTTCTCCTTCCTTCTGACATGCTGCAAACGCCATAAGGGCAGCAGCAAAAATTAACATAAATTTTTTCATAATGTTGTATTGATTAATGGGTTAATAAATTTTACAAAGGATATCCGTCATTCTGTTTAAGCTCCGGATTTGTAGTTCTTTCACTATCAGGAATCGGATACAGATGTCTATATGTTTCCTGTGATGGTGTATGTCCCCACCAAGCACCTTTGGTATATACATCATCAAATCGGATAAGCTGTTCGCGTCTCATCGCTTCGCCACAGAACTCTCTACCCAGTTCCTGGAGGAATTCTCCATACTTGACCT
>JAEIGA010018498.1_pt1 | contig 10618 bp, 7 predicted proteins | sample 9270691 | NCBI WGS metagenome assembly JAEIGA01 (sample SAMN17057246, study PRJNA624740) | gut metagenome | biome: biome; isolation source: fecal sample | host: Bos grunniens | place: China: Xizang | collected 2019 | reverse complement strand
CTCACCCTCTCAATGGCTGAGATTTTCCATAGCTTCAATATGCGTTCAAGAACGGAGAGCATATTCGCCCTTCCCAAGCAGAACAAAATGCTTCTCCTTGCAGGTCTTGGCTCCCTCGTGGCAACGACCCTTGTATGTGAAATACCCTTCCTTGCATCGGCATTCGGCTTTGCAAGTGTAGATTTCACCGAATATCTCGTTGCTATCGGCCTCGGAATCCTCGTTATTCCCGTGGTTGAGATTGTCAAGCTGTTCCAGAGAAAATTCTCCCGCTCTCGCGAGAAATGATAAAATAAAAGCATTTGAAAATGATTTCCACCGACGGAAGTCAAAAAACGGCAAGGCTCCAAGCCTTGCCGTTTTTTATGTTTCTATAAATATTACTAATCAAATTATAAATATTACTAATCAAACCCGCCGCAGCCGATGCTAACGGATTAAACCGTCAGCATCCAAACTGCCATCTTGCTCTCGTCGCACCAGAGCTTTCCTGCGGAGGAATAGTCGGTAACGAGCATCTTCTTGCCGTTTGCGAGAGGAACGTAAGCCTCAACGATGGACTGATAGGGAGCCTTGCCCTCTGTCAGCTCTACGTCAACGTAGCCGTCGGGATTTACCGCAACCTCGATGGGGTCGTCAACGCTGTAACCGAGGCGGTTTTCCTGAGCAAGCATAACGGGTCCGCGGCGAAGGGCGATGTGGTGAGCCGCAAGGGGGTCTTCCTTGTCGTAGGTGGGAATTGTAAAGTTGAAGCCCCAAAGAACGTGATTCATAAGAACCTGCTCTCCGTAAGGAATGGGGAGAATCGCCTGAGTTCTCATATCAAGCTCAACGTCTACCGTATCTCCGCTCTTGAATTCGGCGTCAATTACGGTGTAGCCCGCAGAAACCTTGACTGCCTTGCCGCAGAGCTTGATTTTTGTTTTCTTGCTCCATTCGGGAACTCTTACCGCAAGCTTAAAGCTCTCGGGCTTATCAAGCTCCAAGGTGATTTTAACCTTGCCGCACTTGGGATATGCGGTTTCGGTAACGAAGGTTACTGGGTTGCCCGCAGGGGTGGTTGACTTTACTTTACCGTTTATAAACAGGTTAAGAGCGAAGCCTTCCTCTGTGGAGAGAAGCTGAACCTTGGGAACAAGTCCTATACCTGCTCCGCCGATACAAGCGCAGCAGCCGTAATAGTGCATATCGGACATAACCCGAAGACCGCCGACGCCCATGCCGCGCTTTCCTGCAACCAGAGGGCTGTAGCTATCGAAGGGAAGGGGCTCAAAGTGCCAGTCGGGATGCTCAACTATCATTTTAGGCTCGATAACCTTTTCGGTGTTGATAGCTCCGAGGTAGCCGTTATAGAAGGAAATTTCAAAGGCGTCCATATACTTGGGGTCGCCTGTGAGAAGGTGAACCTGATAGAAGAATTTCATAAGGGTAACGGTAACGCAGGTTTCCTGAGCTATTTCACCGTTGGTGGTGTTTGCCTGTCTTACGGTAGAGTGGTCAAACAGCTCGTGAGTGCAGCCCGAGCTTCCTATAACCGTGAAATCGGTTTCAAGAATTCTGTCGGCAAAGTTTATTATTGCCGTTTTGTGTCTTTCGTTGCCTGTAATTCTGTAATACTCAAGAAGACCCTCGAAGCAGGAGGTCATTTCATACGCCTTCGTGGAAGCGTAAAGGTAGGGAGGAAGCTCGTTTTTGTAAGCCATCTCGAAAACGTTCTGAACGTCCATACCGCCGCAGTTTACGATATAGGTTGCGAAGTCGAAGAATCTCTCTTCACGGGTCAAGGAGTAAAGTCTTACGATAGGCTCAAGGAGGGAGCTGGAGTTAAGACCTCTCCAGTTTCTCGTTGCCGATGTGATAGGCTTTTTGCCCTGGTCGGCGGGGCCAATCTTTGACATTATGTAATCAACCTGGGTTTCCATAGACTTGATAACGGCTGCACGAAGCTCCTCGTCCTCGCAGATTTCATAGAAATACTGCATACCGAGAAGAACGTATTTTCTCTCCCATATATCCCAGCCGTCAAATTCGTGATAAAGACCGTAGGAGCTGATTCTGCCGCCCTCTCTTCCGGAGGCAATCATTTCACGAACGGTGTCGCAAAGGATTTTATAAAGCTCGGGGTTCTTCGTGTAGGCGTAAACGAAGGCTGCGCCTCTCATCATCTTGCCCCAATATTCGCCTCTCCAGCCGCGGTCGTGGTCTGCGTCCTCTTCTCTGAACTGCTTAACGAATCTTTCCCAAAGGTCGGGGCGAAGCATCTGAAAGTCCTCTATGTAGCGGAACGCTTCGTCAACGAAGCCCTGATAGGAGTAGTCGTTTGCGTAGTCTGCAAAATGAACGTCTGTGCCGATTCTCGGCTGATTCATAGGGTTTTTAGCGTAAATATTTTTCATATTTTTTTACCTCTCATTTTTTAAGGTTTTCACACAACTCAATTATACCATTGAACTTGCTTTTTTTCAATAGATTTACTTAGGTTAAAACGCAGAAAAAACGCTTCGTTTATTGTGCAAGAGTATGAATTTTGCCCCTTTTTTGGAATAAAGCGAGGGGCGGCGGATGCTTTTGCCGCCTGTTTCTTGAACAGAGCCGCCCGCTTTCCGACGGTGGCGGAACAGATTAACTATATCGAATTATAATTTCAGCGCCAAGGGGCGGAAGCTCAAGGGGTATCGCAGCAGTGCCGCAGGATACGGTAACGGGAGCTTCTTTTGCTTTGTAATTTTCCAGGTCGAAAATAGCATATTCGTTGCCTTTGTCGGTGAGGAGAGCTTCTGCCTTTACTGTGGCTCCTCCTGTGTTCACAATCATAAATAAGTCGTACCCGTAGAAGCTTCTTTGCATAAGAGTTATAAATTCTCGCTCGCCTTTTATCCGTATCTGCGGCTTTGGCAAGCTCTCCTCGCAAAGGTCTTTTGGAGTAATAGTCAAGCCTTTTATTTCCCGCGCTCCCGGAGTTATCACGGCAACGCCGCAGCGAACCGCCGCCTCAAGCTTTTTGGCAACCTCACCGTCCACCCAGTCGATTTTGGGAAGAACGACAGCTCTTATGAGCTCTCCGTTTGCGGTTTCCAGATATCCGTCGCAGACACGGCAGGACAGAAGCCCTTTGCGGTTAATTATATCGAAGCATACCTGCTCTGACATAAGCGCTGCCGCAGTTTTGCCCAGCTCCGAGGTGTCCTCGTCAAACTTAAAGTTTCCGTCAGTGCCAAAGGGCTTTGCCTTTGCCGCCATTTGCTCAAAGGGGTAGTAAAGAAGCGCATGGACTCGGTATTTGCCCCCTTCAAAAAGACTTGCAAGGGCACCGACGTGACGTGCGTACGCCGCCATTTCCTCGGGCGGCAGCACGTTTTCTCCGTAGTAAGAGGTGATTATATTAACCCCGTGTACAAACATCATAGAAGCCGCGCCCTTCAGTTTTTCAAGAGTAAGGCTTTGGTCGGAGTCGTTCATGTTTGACGCCTCTATCATTACTTTATCCTTTCCCGCAATATGCGCCGCAGAAGAGGCGAGCTTAGAGGCAAGGCAGTGGCGCAGAGCCTCGGGAGCCGACTTCAGGTTGTCGCAGCCCGGTATTGCCATAGCTCCGAGATGCTCAAGTATATCGCCGAAGAGAAGAGGGTGGGAGTCTATGGTTTCCTCAACGTAATAGTGGCCGCCGAGCTTAACTCCTCTGAGGGCGAGCTTGTCCCTGTAATTTTCTACGAACCCCTCTTTTCCAACCTCTGACAGAAGCTGATAAAATTTGCACCTGACCTCTCGGGAGCGCTCAGTATCGTCAAAGAGATGCACGAGCAGGGGGATAAGAGCCTCGCCGTACCTTTTTTCGTATCTTTCCGGCAGGTCGGGTATCCAGGGCAGATAAGGGTACATTTTGATTCCCTCGACGGGAGCATCGTATTCCGAATAAGAGGAATAAGCAGTCCCGGGGACTCCGTCAAATTCCGCATAAGGCGGGAAATGAGGCTCGTCGGTAAACACAGCCTCTACCGTATCTCCAAGTCTGCCCGACAGGTGCTTTTCGTAGCCGTCGGCAAAGGTTACCTGATAAAAGCGGTCGATTGCCTCGGAATTGAAAATATTTATATAACGGCGGCTTGCCCGATAAGCTCTGCAAAGATAGGATTGCTCGTATATTCCTCTGAAGAAGAAGCACCATACCTTATAGCTGCCGCAAGGAAGGTCCAAAGCAAGACCGCCCGAAAGGTCCTTGCACGAGGCAGCCTCCGTTACTTTGGAAAAATCCGCCACGCCATCCGCCATGGGGGCATAAAGGGCGTATTTCAGCTCCGAGTGACCGTAGGGCGAGGGGATTCGCAAGGGCATTTTGCCGTCGCTTTCCCACTCTCTTGAAAGGCAGGCAAGCCCTAAAGGCTCAAGCTCGGGGTGGCCCATCAGCGTTAATCCGCCGGCTCCTCCGGAGGGGTAATATTGCTCGTCGTATATCCATACTCGTAAGCCGAGTGTTTTAGCTCGCTCTGCTGCGCGGCAGATAATATCAAGCTCGCCCTCGTCGCAAAGGTAATTTTTAAAGTCGGTGTTAAGAACAACGCCGCCGTAGCCCCTGTTGCAGAGGGAGACCAACCGCTTTTCCATATAGGCGAGCTTTTCTTCGCCTTTCATAGCTTTTATTTTTTTGTAATCCTCGGGCAGGTTCAGGGCGACGAATTCAAAATCGTGTACAATTTGAAGAGGTCCTTTTTCCCTTTTGTATTCATTTAATTTTCCGGTTTTCAAGTCGGCTTCTCCTTGGATTTTTAATTTTTTTCTTCCGTCTCGGGTAAAGCCTGAGTTTCGGCAGCGGCGTCTTTGCTATCAGAGCTGCAGGCGTCCGCATCTTTAGTTTGCTTTGCAAAATCATAGCGGATATTTCCTATTACGGCAGAAACGAGAGAAAGCGCCTCGTTTGCGATAGCAAGGTAAGCCAAGCTCGCCACGTTATAGGTCAGCATAGATATGGTTATGGGGTATGCAAGTATTCGGGAAAGTCTTGGCTTTCCTATCCAGAAGCTGATTACAGCAAGTGCTGAGGCTATACAGGGGAAGATTGAATAAAGGTTCTTCCAGGTGATAACGCCGCTTAACGCCGAAAGAGCGAGGAATAAAACGAGCCATAGGGGAGAGTTCGCCCATTTCTTTTCTCTGTGCATAAACACCAGCTCTCGAATCACGGCTATAACCGATATGGCGGCGCCGGTATACGCCCCGATAAGAACGTAATGGACAAACCATATAGCATCGCCTATCAGCTTGCTGACGAGCAGCCCGCCACGGGTTTTCTGCTGGTAGATAATAAAGGAAACTAAAATTCCAAGAATTCCGAAAACGTAAGATAAAATAACCATTTTTGCTTTCTCCCAAATTACTAATTGCATTTTACACCAATCTTGTGCTATAATCAAGGTGCAAGGCAAACAAAAAACTGTCTAAAACCAATATTGAGGTGAATGATATGGAGATTCGTCCTTATTTAAGATATATAGCGAAAACGGCAGATTTGCCAAACAAGCGGCATACGGTTGCTTACGATTGCCGCCTGCTTTACGTTTTTTCGGGTAGAGGGAGAATGGAAACGGATGCGGGAGAATTTTTGCTGAGGGCAGGGGATTTGCTTTATTATCCTTCGGGTATTAGTTATTTGTTGTCGTCGGATATAGACGAGCCCATGTTGTTTATAACCGTAAACTTTGATTTTACAGACAATTTTCCGAATGTGGGCGTGTTATCTCCCGTTTATACGGAGCTGTTTGACAAAACCCTTGAGCAGCCCTCGCACAAAATGATAAATACGGATAAATTCAACGCTCCGTTTGTTATGAGCGGCGCCGAATTTGCCAGGGGATATCTTTTGAGACTGACCGAGCTATACTCGGAGGAGGGGGAGTATAGCGCCCCCCTTATCTCCTCGGTCCTCGGCTCGCTGGTTTACGAAATACTCCGATTTGAAAAAATGTCCAAAAACAATAATAAGACAACGGAGGCGGCTAAGGCGTATATAAAAGAGCATTATTCCGAACCGATAAGCAATCAAAGCGTCGCGGCGGCTTTGGGGTATCATCCGTATTATCTCGGCGCCTTATTTAAGCGGCATACAGGAAAAACTCCAAAGAATTATATCGACGATATAAGATTTGCCCGAGCGGAGGAGCTTTTGGCGGAGGGGAGCGCAGTGTATGAGGTAGCGTTCAGCTGCGGATTCAAAACCTCGGAGCATTTTTCAAAGCGGTTCAAGCAGCGATACGGAGTCGCACCGCTGGAGTGGAAAAAACGCAGAATCCGCCTCGTATAACCGAGGCGGCGAAGGAGAGCGTGGTGCTTTAGGGGCTTCTTTGAATAAGGAGAAAGGAGCTCGGAGGTGTTTTGGTAGAGCTGTGCGTAATCCCGAAACAAAGGCTGAAGAATACGGGAATTCTATACCTTTCTCTAAACGCAAAAGTGCGTATATAAAGGCGAAAACTACGCCAAGGCGTAGTGTAATGTTGTTTTAGAAGGCTTTGCCGAAAGAGGGAAGGATAGCCTTGCTCGGCAATAGCGCCAATCGGTTTGCGCTTTGTATAAAAAATCCCTTCGGCTACGGTTATACACCGTTATACCGAAAGGAAGTAATAAGTCCGGATAAGTTTTTAAAGATTATTTGTTATTATTTTTTGCGGTGTTGATTGAAGAAACAAGCATTGCTCTCAAAGATTTACATTTGGATTCCAAAAAGTTATATTGCTCTTCTCCAATATAGTTGGTTTTATAAAGTAATTCCAACCAATATCCCGTTTCATTTGCTTCTTTGAGTGCAATCTGCATTTTTGATATAAAGTCAGCGGTGCCGTGTGCATATTTGGCTTCACGAATATTTGCACCAATGGACGTTCCGCTCCTGCCGATCTGATTGGATATTATACTCTCTCTTTGTTCTTTCAGCTGTTTTACAAGATTTATAATTTGAATCGCAAAATCCATTGATTGTTCCGAAAGCTTATCGTTTGCCATAATATCACCGGCCTTCAAACAAAGCATATCATAAATTCATCGTTTTGCCAATGAAGCGTTTGCTTCGCAAACATGAAGCGGCGCGCAGCGCCACGAAGCACTCGCTACGCTCGCGTGAAGCGAAGCGCACATTTTTCATTCTTCATGTTGCGAAGCAACGCTTCATAGCCGAAGGCTGCTTCATTTTTCATGCACCGCAGGTGCGCTTCATTTCCAAGCAAAAGAGCACTGCTCCCGCAGTGCTCTTTTACTTGGAGCTGCTACCCGGATTTGAACCGGGGACCTCATCCTTACCAAGGATGCGCTCTACCAACTGAGCCATAGCAGCATTGCCCACAAAACCTTATGGACTATAGTATTATAACAAAGAACTTTTCCTTTGTCAAGGTGTTTTTGAAATAATTTTAAGTTTTGATTTTAAAATAATTTTTAGTATTTAGCTTTGGGCAGGAGCTTTACTCTTTCAAATAATATCGAGCCTTGAGCTTGTGAATTTTGACCTTTTATGCTCCGGGCTGTTGCTTTTCTCCTCGGAATATATTATAATAGACCTGTGAAAACAAATTATCGATACACCTGTGTATCGAGCACAATATCAAAAGAAAGGCGGTCGCTCTGTCGGCTTCGGTATATTGAAGCGCTACCGAGGAGGCGGGCAAATAAGAAATGTATAAGTTTAACAATGCGAAAAAAGAAATCTCATTTGACAGGTATAACACGCCGACACCCTGGATGAACTATCTTTCAAACGGCACCTTCCATACGATGATGTCCCAGGCGGGAGGAGGAGTTGCCTTTTATAAGAGCCCTCAGATATGGCGAATCAACCACTATAAATTTTTCCATATTCCCACTGACAGAAGCGGCTTTTACACCTACATAAAGGACGGAGAGGACGTATGGTGCCCGACGAATGAGCCCTGCAAAACGAAGCCCGAGGAGTGGTTAGCTACACACGGTATGGGGTATACGAGATTTGAGGCAAAGAGAGCGGGGCTTTCTGCGGTTGCCACCTATTTCGTTGGCAAATTTGAAAACTGCCTTATATGGAATGTTAAGCTCACCTCGGACACGGACAGAAAAATAACCCTCTTCCCCTTCGTAGAGCTTGGAATGATGGAATTTATGCGTGAGCTTCAGTGGCAGTGCTATAACAAGCATCAGCTTATCTGCAAAAATATGGGAGATATTCTCGTATACAATTATGCCGTTGAAAACCAGCCGAAGCCTGACGAAACGCCTCTCGTTTATTTTGCGGCAAGCGTTCCTGCGTCAGCCTTTGACTGCGACAGAGATGAATTTATCGGCTCCTACCGCAGCGAGGAAAACCCGAAGAACGTCGAGGCGGGGCACTGCACCAATTCAACGATGTACGGCGGCGACCCCTGCTTCGCTTTACAGCTTGACGTTGACCTTAAGGCAGGTGAGGAGATGACGGTTAACATATTCCTCGGCACTGCAATGAGCGAAGAGGAGATTAAAGACTGTGTCGCTCACGTAAGAGAAGACGGCTTCGTTGAGAAATCCTTTGCGGCGCTTGCTGACGGCTGGTGTGAGCATCTTGGCAAATTCACCTGCGAGATTCCCGACAAGGATGCGGAAACAATGATTAACATCTGGAATCCCTACCAGGCGGAGAGGAACTTCCAGTTCTCAAGAAATATCAGCTACTATGCAACGGGTACCTTCCGCGGAGTCGGCGTTCGTGACACGGCGCAGGATATTCTCGCTATGGTTCCCTTCGACACAAGACGTGCCAAGGATAAGCTTAATCTGCTCTTTACACAGCAGTATAAGGACGGTCACTGCAATCACTATTGCTTCCCCAACGAGGGCTGGGAGCCTGTAACCAGAATACATTCCGACAACCATCTGTGGCTTGTTATGGCTTGCTATAACATTCTTATGGAGGAGGGAAAGCTCGATTACCTTGACGAGGTAGTGGAGTTCTACGATGGCGGCGAGGCAACCGTTTGGGAGCATATACAGAAATCCATAGACTTCTGTATGGCAAACCTGGGTGAGCACGGCTTCCCCCTGATGCTGGCGTCTGACTGGAACGATATGCTCTACCGTGTATGCCAGAAGGGTAAGGGCGAGAGCATCTGGACTGCGATGCAGCTCGGAACAGTGCTTCCTATGATTGCTGAAATTGCCGAGCTGAAGGGCGAGTGCGGCAAAAAATATCTTGACATTTACGAAGAGCAGAAGAAGCTTGTAAACACCCTGGCGTGGGACGGCGAATGGTTCCGCAGATGCATCACCGACGAGGGCAAATTTATCGGCTCGAAGTCGGAGCCCCAGGCGAAAATATGGCTGAATGCTCAAAGCTGGGCCGTAATTTCGGGAATGGGCGACCCTGAAAAGCAGATTTCCGCTATGGATAGCGTTAAGAAATATCTTGACACGGACCTGGGCATTAAGAAAATAGAGCCTGCAATGACCACCGACTATCCTTCAAAGGAAGGCGCCCTCACCTGCTATAACAAGGGCTGCGGCGAGAACGGAAGCGTATTCTGCCACGCAAACACCTGGGCAATTATTGCCGAATGTATGCTTAAGCGCCCTGAAAATGCCTATAAATATTACCGTCAGCTTCTGCCGATGGTAGCCCAGGCAAAGGCAGGCGAATGGAGATACAAGGCAGAGCCTTACGTTTACGCATCAAACATCTTCGGTCCTGAAAGCGACAAATTCGGTCTTGCAAACGTAAGCTGGCTTACGGGAACGGCGGCCTGGATGTACGTTGCCGCTACCCAGTATATGCTCGGTGTTAAGGCAAGATGGGACGGTCTTGAAATCGACCCCTGTCTGCCCGAGGAAATGCTCCCCGCAAAGATTACCAGAGTATTCCGTGGTAAGAAATACGAAATCGAAATCACGGAGAACAAAAAGATTTTTATTCCTGTGGAATAAAACAGGCGAAGAGCTGCGCCGATGCGGCGCCCACAGTGATATAATTTTGTGAAAAATCCCGATATTAGGGGGAGGAGAAAATGAAATATCTTATAGTCGTCGATATGCAAAACGATTTTATAACCGGGAGCCTCGGCACACCCCACGCCGTGGCAATAGTTCCCGCCGTCGTTGATTTGGTAAAGAATTTTGACGGCAAGGTTGTCTTTACGAGAGATACCCACGGTGAGGGGTATTTGGAAACCGCAGAGGGAAGGAAGCTCCCCGTTGCTCATTGTATAAAGGGTAGCGCAGGGTGGCAGATTTGCCCCGAGCTTGCGCCATACGTAAATTTCGTTATTGACAAGCCCTCCTTCGGCAGCCTTGCCTTGCCCGAATTTATAAAGAGCTTCGGCGAGGAGATTTCGGGAATCGAGCTTTGCGGTCTTTGCACAGATATTTGCGTAATATCAAACGCTATGATTTTAAAAGCCGCCTTCCCCGAGGTTCCAATCTCTGTAAATTCTTCCTGCTCCGCAGGAGTTACCCCCGAGAGCCACAATACCGCCCTTGACGCAATGCGCGCGGTTCAGATTGATATTGTGTAAAGCGTGTCATACGTTGTGCAAAGTATGTCATACGTTAAAACCGGTTGAAAGAAAAGACAAAAAACGGGCGCCGCCTTTCGTCAGAGAGGCGGCGTTTACTATACGCAAAAAAGCGACACGGGGCG
>JAEIGA010018497.1_pt1 | contig 10618 bp, 8 predicted proteins | sample 9270691 | NCBI WGS metagenome assembly JAEIGA01 (sample SAMN17057246, study PRJNA624740) | gut metagenome | biome: biome; isolation source: fecal sample | host: Bos grunniens | place: China: Xizang | collected 2019 | reverse complement strand
TGTAAGTTACCTCAAGCTCTACGTATGTAGGAAGCTCGCAAGTGAGGCAGCGCTCCTCGTCAGCGAGGAACATCATCTCTACGTGCTGACCCTCCTTCATGAGGTCTGCGTTGTCAACGAGGGCAGCGTCGAGGTGGATCTGCTCGTAAGTCTCCTCGTGCATGAAGTTGAAGCCGTCCTCATCCTTGTAAAGGAACTGGTAAGGTCTTCTCTCTACGTTGATAGTGTCGATCTTTGCACCTGCAGTGAAAGTGTTCTCGAGGATACGACCGTTCTCGAGGTTTCTGAGTTTACTCTTTACGAAAGCAGGACCCTTACCTGGCTTTACGTGCTGGAACCATACGATCTGGCATGGCTTGCCGTTGAAGCTAAGATAAAGTCCGTTCTTGAAATCAGCTGTTGTTGCCATAAAAAATTAAAATTTATTTAGTTAATGAATTATTCTTTATCACCGTCTGCAAATTTTTCTTCCCATGCCGGTACATACTTGTTCAATTCAAGAATGTACTCTGCCACTTCTTCAAGAAGCCACTTAGGGGTTGAAGTCGCTCCACATACTCCTACCTTGTCGTCAGCACGGAACCATTCTCTCTTGATCTCGGATACGGAATCGATCTGGTATGTCCTGATGTTGAGTGACTTGCAGAGCTCTCGCAAAACCTTGCCGTTTGAGCTTGCCTTGCCTGATACAAAGATGATGATGTCGTGTGTAAGGGCGAACTTGGACAGTCTTTCATGTCTTGTCGCCACCTGAGCACAAATTGTCTCGTGAATGACCAGCAGGCGTCTGCCTCTGAATCTTTCAACAGGAAGTTCACATGCCTGGGACATCATCTCTTCCAGTCGCGCGCTGAGTCTTGAATATTCCGCAGGGCTCTTTGTCGTCTGACTGAAGATTTCTGTAGGAATGTTCAGCTTGATCAGGCCGTTCTGTGCGAATTCTTCGAGCATCTCGACATTTTCCACAACTATTGCAGAACCGTCGGTCTGACCGATCAGGCCTAAAACTTCAGCATGGCCTATCTTTCCGAATATGATGATCTGCCCGTTGCCGGTTTCTTTCTGGATGTTATATGCTTCCTTGATGCGCTCCTGAAGTCGAAGCACTACAGGACATGTGCAGTCTATGACATTGAATCCAAGCTTCTCGGCTGTCATGTATGTCTGGGGTGGCTCTCCGTGTGCTCTGATGAGCAGGTGTTCTCCCTGAGCGTCAACCATCTCTTCGAGGTCTTCCTTGTCGATAGTGACCAGGCCAAGGTTTACAAGTCTGTTCAGTTCAGCGTCATTATGCACAATGGCACCCAATGAGTACAGACGCTTTGCTTCCTGACCCTCCTCGTGGATCTTCTTCAGAAAAGTCTCAGCCGTGGAAATCGCCCTTATGACTCCTGCGCAGAAACCTGAGTTATTGTCGATGTCAACTGTCAGCATAACTTACTATTTAGCAACCGAAGCGTTCCTTGATGACTCCCTTAAGCCACTCCAACTGGTCGTTCATGTTCATGAACGAGTTGTCGAGTACCAATGCATCTTCTGCCTGCGTGAGAGGGGAGACCTCTCTATGGGAATCTATGTAGTCGCGTTCCTGAAGGTTCTTCAATACTTCCTGAAGGTCAACGTCTCCGCCTTTTGCAACCATCTCATCAGCTCTTCTCTGAGCTCTGATGAGCGGGTCTGCAGTCATGAATATCTTAAGCTCTGCGTCTGGGAATACTGTCGTTCCAATGTCACGACCATCCATTACGACTCTCTTCCTGCGTCCGAACTCTCTGAGTTTTCTGTCTACGAATTCCCTGACCTCGGCTACTGTTGCGATCGGACTTACCTTGCCGGCAACAGCCAGTGATCTGATCTCGTCTTCAATGCATCGGTCTCCAATGTAAGTTCCTTTTTCGCCAAAATGCAGGTCAAGGTCGGCAAGCGCTTCAGAAAGCGCCGGAACATTGATCTTGCAGTCTTCGTCAATGAAACCATTCTCAATTGCAAAGAATGTGACGCCTCTATAGAGCGCTCCGGAATCAAGATACAAGAATCCGAACTCGTTTGCTATGATTTTTGCAAATGAGCTCTTTCCGGTCGATGAATAGCCGTCGATGGCGATTATGATATCAGGTACTTGCATGGAATTTGCTTATAACCGGGCAAAATTATAAAATATTGTGTAAACTCCCAAAAATGTCGATATTTGTAGAAGGGATTTATACATAAAAAGAACTAATACCTATACAATATGAAGATTCTTATTATTGATGATGAGCGTTCAATCAGAAACTCTCTCAAAGAGATTCTAATGGACGAAGGATACGACGTGGATGTGGCAGAGAACGGCGTTCAGGGTTGCTCGATGGTAGAGAAGGAAAAGTACGATGTCATCTTCAGTGACATCAAGATGCCGGAAATGGACGGCATGGAGGTGCTTGACAGACTGACCCAGATGGGAGTCGATGCGGCAATAGTCATGATCTCAGGCCACGGTGATATAGATTCTGCGGTAGACTGCATCAAACGTGGTGCATTTGACTTCATCCAGAAGCCATTGGATCTCAACCGTATCCTCATCACCATAAAGAATGCCACTGACAAGATTCATCTGGTCAAGGAGACCAGGATACTTAAGAAGAAGGTCTACGGCCAGCCGATGATCGGCCAGTCTGCGCCAATCCTTCACATAAAGGACATGATAGAAAAGGTGGCCCCGACAGATGCCAGGGTGCTGATAATCGGCTCAAACGGTACGGGTAAGGAACTGGTGGCGCGTAATCTCCATCAGCAGAGCCGTCGCTCAGCTATGCCATATGTGGAGGTGAACTGTGCCGCTATCCCTTCTGAACTCATAGAAAGCGAGCTTTTCGGCCACGAAAAAGGATCATTTACCTCAGCAATCAAACAGCATAAAGGCAAGTTCGAGCAGGCGGACGGCGGAACCCTTTTCCTTGACGAGATAGGTGATATGTCCCTCGCTGCCCAGGCGAAGGTGCTTAGAGTCCTTCAGGAAAGAAAACTTTCAAGAGTCGGCAGTGACAAGGATATAACAGTTGATGTGCGCGTTGTTGCAGCAACCAACAAGAACCTGAAGGAAGAAATTGCCAAGGGTACATTCCGTGAGGACCTTTATCACCGCTTGAGCGTGATCGTCATAAATGTACCGACCCTTGACGAACGCAAGGATGATATTCCTCTGCTGGTGGATTACTTCATTGAACAGATCTGCGCGGAAACAGGTATGCCGTCGAGAAAGATCGAGCCGGCTGCAATGGAGCTGCTGGTCAACAAGACATGGACAGGAAACATCAGAGAACTCCGCAATGTGGTGGAGCGTCTGCTCATCCTTTCCGGAACGTCTATTACGCCTGATGATGTGAAAGCCTATGTATTATAGCTCCACGTTCTTGGGGAGGCTTACCACAAAACAGGCTCCTCCAAGAACGAAGGACTTCTGATAGCTGATCTCTCCCTCGCATTTCTCGATGATGTTGCGGCAGATAGCCAGACCCAGGCCGGTTCCTCCTGTCTTGGTGGTGAAGTTAGGCGTGAAGAGCTTGTCGAGGTTCTCTCCCTTGACTCCCGCACCGTTGTCCTCGAAAGTGATGTCATAGAACCCGTCCTTAGCACCATGTCTCAGACATATGAGCACCTGGCCCTTAGGAGGGGTTTCTCCATTTTCCATAGCCTCCTTACGGTGGATTTCCACAGCCTGGATTGCATTTGTCATAAGGTTGACGAACACGCGGATAAGCTGCGGCTTCGGACCCATGACAAACGCATTATCAAGACCCATATATGAGATCTCGATATCCTCCTTGTTGTCAAATATCATCAGCTGATCCTGTATTACCTTGTTAAGGTCCATCTGCACAGGCTCTTCGCTGTAGAGTTTAGCGAATGTTGAGAATTCGTTTGCAGTGTCGGAAAGTATCTGGATATGTTCAAGGATGACCGTGGTCACCTGGTCAAACTTCTCCTCCCACTTAGGGTTGTTGTTCTGCTTCAGCCTGATGAGTCTCTGAATCTCCAGCTTTATAGGCGTGAGAGGGTTCTTGATTTCGTGGGCAACCTGACGTGCCATCTGGCTCCAGGCTTTGTCTCGCTCAGCCTGGGCAAGCTGTCTGGTCGAATCCGAAAGATCCTTGACCATTCGGTTGTAGGCATCTACAAGGGATGAAATCTCATCCTCGCGTTTGTAGATGATGTATTCCAGATCGTTGACGCTTCCTCCGCTCATCTTCTTGCCCATCTCCACAAGAGGTGAGAACATCGAGTTGATGATCCTGTTGGTTATGATAAGTGAAGTGATCAGAAGCAGGATGAATACATTGATTATGATGGCAGCATGGAAGAAGCTCTCTTTCATGAAATTGTAGTCCATATCTGTGTACGGCGCAGCCATGATGGCTATGATCTTTCCGTCATCATTGATCAATGGTGCATATATAGTCCAGTATTTGTAGCCTCCTGTTTCTTCTTCCATTATATAGAACCTCTTGCTTCTGCTCTGGATGCTGTGGAAAGCCTGTGTCTCGATACGGCCTCCAAGTATGCGGTTCTCAAAGATTTCAGGAGAGGTTGAATTGAAGAGTTTGCCCTCGGGCGTATAAAGAGAGATGTCTGATCTGGTGTTGTTTCCGATGTCGTTAAGCAGTGAGGTGAACGATGTTCTTGTCAGGTCCTGCCAGGTGTCTGCGTTCCTGATTCGTGCCTCGAACATGCTCTGGATGGTGTTTATCCTGGATTTCATCATATCATACATGTTCTGCTCATTCCTTTTGTATACAAATGTGATGCTGGCTATCGCCATACATGAAAGAAGCAGGAAGGATGAAATAAATATGATGATGCTGATTCTTGTTCTGAAATAGTTGCTCCTGAACGATTTCATTGCCTTCTGTCTTGTTGGGATCAGAAGGCTGAGAAGAACCATGATCAGGAACAGATATGACAGAGAAGTGAAGTATAGCATACCTGTCCTTTGAGGACGTGAAAGTACGACTATCTCATTTTCGTCTGTGCGGATAATGAAGTGCACATGGTCTTCTGTGCGATATGTTGCCTTGGTTTCCCCCTCTGGAAGCCTGTCGATATAAGTGTCGGAAACATTCGGGTAAGGGAATGTTCCGTTATATGTGGTCAGGTGGCCGTCCTTATATTTCGCATAAGAGTATATGCTTGGGATGTTGACGCTAGGGGATTTCTTGTAATGGCTCATTATGTTATGATAGCCCCTTCCTTCCTTGTTCGTCTTTGGCTCGATCTGAAGGATCATCCTGCTTGCGCCGATGTTCGGTCTGAAGTACAGGAAGACGCCGGCATATTTTCCGTGTCCTCGCTTGTCATATAGGAAGAGAAACTTTCTGCCGCCCGTAACAAAGGTTCCGTTGTGTATGATCTCGTTAAACAGACTCTGGCCAATCCTGTCCCTCTCCTGGATGATGGTGACATGTATGTCGTATGTGTCTTCAAAAGCACTGAGATAATGCTCTCGTATTCTGTTGGAGATTATGCGGCTGGCATGCTCATCCGCAATGGTGGATGATATATTCGGGTCTGCAGCTATTTTCTCCTCGACTTCGTTCAGTGTCTGCTCCAGCACTTCTGACCTGTCGTCTGTCATGGTATTTGCCCAGATCTCTACCTTCTCTTTCTCCTTTTGGAAGCCAAGCACAGATGAGATGACGGTAAAATAAACTGCACACAGAAATGCATAGATGGTCAGGTTTCTGCGTGTCAGGATATTATAGTGCTTTCCGGTAAGTGTCCATACAGTCGGTTTGAGTTCCTGCAGCATGAACGGAATGCATGACAGCAGGAGAGTGTAAGAGAGATATACGATGATGGTGTATGCAATGTTGTCGCTTGCCTTGTATAACTCCAGGCTGACATTTGAATTTATAATGAAGCTCTTCAAAGTCAGGTGGATGTAGATGACGGTAGCGATCAGGCTGACAACAATTGTGATTCCGTATATTATAGCCTTTAATCTGGCTGTCGCCTTGTTCCTGTTGATGAACCCTGATATGCGTCCTTTGATGATGAAGGTGCAGACGCAGATTATGAATATAAGGCCATTGGCCAGCAGCAGCGCTCCTAGAGAAGGGAACAGTCTGTCAGAGAACACCTCTGGCGAAAAGATATGATGCGTGTCACTCAGCTGTCCGCTCCAGAAGTATGCGGTCAACGTCAAGGCGCATAGGATCGGAACTACCGTGAAATAGACCTTGAATGTCCTGTGTCCCGAAAGGAACAGTATCAGGGAAAGGGCGAATATGATTATGGCAATCCACCTGATCACGCAATTGTCCAGAATAGGGGAATGCTGGGATGCGTCATGGGTTATCTTGAATGCCGGAGTCCCGTGGATCGAAACAGCGATACCGCCGTTATAGCTGAGAGGCTGAATTGAATATGACGCATTCAGATTCAATTCTGGGTTTATTCCGTTTTCCGCGACGTCGCTCTCTTCCTCCAGTGTGCTCTTGATCTCCAGTCCTGCAATGACTCTGTCATTCCAGACGCCGTCTACATATTTGATCAGGTACCATTTGGTGCCGATGTTCATGTAGTTGTACTGGTCTGTGACATCTGAAAGCGGAGACTCGATTCTGTTATCAAACGGGCTTAGACGACGGAATACCATCTTTCGCGATATGTCGTCATTCAGAATAGGGAACTGATTGTTCCAAAATATCAATGAGTCATTGACATAGCGGTATATGACCAGGTCGTCATCGATTGCTTCAGGAGCGTCATTCGTGTGCGGATTTGTTGCAAGCGTCTGACTGACGAGCTCGTCGAGCTCATCTATACGTTCTTCCACTCTTTCTGCGGTTTTCTTCGCAGTCTTTTCCAAATTTCCGGATTCGATGAAATCTGTCAGCGACAATACAAAAAGTGCTAATGCCAGAACAAGGCATATAACCGGAAATTTCTTATGTATGAAGTCCTGTCTGCTCATTTTAGGCTATTCGTGGTGGTAAGGCTCTCCTCTCATTATGGTGAATGCGCGATATATCTGTTCTGCAAATATAGCTCTCACCATCTGGTGTGAGAAGGTCATCTTTGAAAGTGATATCTTTGAATTCGCACGTTCATAGACGGCATCGGAGAAACCGTAGGCGCCTCCGATAACGAACACGATGTCTTTTCCGACATACGAGATCTTGTCCTGCAAAACCTTTGCCAGTTCTATTGATGAATACTGTCTTCCTCTTTCATCCATAAGAATCACGTCGTCAGCTGGCTTTACGTTCTTTAGTATCAGCTCTCCTTCACGTGACTTGATCTGATCCTTGGTAAGAGCTGAGACGTTTTTCAGCTCGGGAATCTCCACCACACTGAACGGTATGTAGTGCTTCAGTCTGGCGACGTAGATGTCCAGACCTTGCTTCACCCAGTCTCTGTCGGTCTTACCGACTGTCAGCAATGTAATCTTCATGTGACAAATATAATAAAAAAAGGGTGCTCATGCACCCTTTTGCGTTATTTCTGTCTCAGGAAGATCTGTACCGGGCATCCGAGGAAGTCGAACTTCGAACGGAGCTTGTTCTCCAGGAATCTTCTGTATGGCTCACGTATGTACTGCGGGAGGTTGCAGAAGAATGCAAATGACGGAGAACGGGTAGGAAGCTGAGTGATGTACTTGATCTTGATGTACTTTCCCTTCCATGCTGGTGGAGGGTAGTTCTCGATCTCAGGAAGCATCTCTTCGTTGATCTTCGATGTTGAAATCTTTCGTGAGTAATTCTCGTACACATGCGCTGCCGCGTCGAGCACATCCATGATCCTCTGCTTGTTGATCACCGAAGTGAAGATGATAGGCAGGTCATTGAACGGTGCGAGACGCTCCTTGATGGCGATCGTGTATTCTTTCATCGTGTTGCTGTCCTTCTCGATGGTGTCCCACTTGTTGACAACGATGACGCATCCCTTCTTGTTGCGCTGGATGAGGTTGAAGATGGCCATATCCTGAGCCTCGATACCTGTCTGAGCGTCAATCATGAGGATGCAGACGTCAGAGTGTTCGATGGCGCGGATAGAGCGCATCACCGAGTAGAACTCAAGGTCTTCATGAACTTTGGTCTTCTTTCTCATGCCCGCTGTGTCAACAAGCATGAACTCATGGCCGAACTTATTATACAATGTGGCAATCGAGTCACGTGTTGTGCCGGCGATAGGGGTCACGATGTTTCTCTCCTTGCCGAGCAGGGCGTTTGTAAGCGATGACTTTCCTACGTTTGGCTTACCTACGATAGTGAAGTGCGGAAGGTCAGGGCGCTCGTCCTTGTCAGGATCCTCTGCTGGAAGAACCTTCACGATGGCGTCGAGAAGATCTCCGGTACCGCCGCCGTTGGCAGCTGAGATGCTGTAGAGCTCTCCAAGTCCAAGCGAGTAGAACTGGAACGCATCATACATCTTGTCTCCAGAGTCTACCTTGTTTACAGCCAGAACTACAGGCTTGCCGCTTCTGCGAAGGATGTCTGCGATTTCTTCGTCATAGTCTGTGATGCCGGTTGCTGCCTCAACCATGAAGAGAACGACGTGCGCCTCTTCAATAGCGAGGACGACCTGCTTGCGGATCTCCTCCTCGAAGATGTCATCCGAGTTTGATGTGTATCCGCCGGTGTCGACTACAGAAAACTCTGTGCCGCACCACTCGCATCGACCGTAGTGTCTGTCGCGTGTTACTCCGGCTGTCTCATCTACAATAGCCTGGCGCATTCCCACCAGACGGTTGAAAAGGGTGGACTTTCCCACATTAGGACGTCCAACAATAGCTAATAAACTCATAATCTGTAAATTGTTTAATAAAATCCCGCCTCACGGCGATAATGGCTTATCCCTCTCCGGGACCGAATATCTAGTGACAATTGGATCCGCAGCTTCCGCAGCCTCCGTCGCTGCACTCGGGCTTGCCGTCCGGACCCTTCTTGCCCCAAAGTTTTATTTCATCTTCCTTCGCGCACTTGATGCCCCTCTTGCGCATCTCCCTGTTGTTTTCAATCTCAGTCTCAGGAAACTTTCCGTCCTTCCTGAAGATGATGTTGAAGCACAGGCCGACTACGCACAGGGCCACAAGTAGCAGAGCTGCAAGGAATACTTTCATTAGTTGATGAAGCTTGAGCTGATCTCCTCGTAGTTGTATACCTTGTTGATGATGTCAGCAAACATATCTGTCATTGACAGTACTGTGATCTTGCGTGTGTCCTTTTCAGGGTTGCTTGTCAATGGAATAGTGTCTGCTACAATCACTTCCTCGAGTGCCGACTCGGCGATTCTCTCGTATGCAGGACCCGAGAAGACAGGGTGTGTGGCGCATGCACGAACGCTGAGCGCTCCCATATCCTTGAGTACGTTTGCTGCCTTTGCGAGTGTGCCGGCAGTGTCGATCATGTCGTCCACGATGACTACGTTCTTGCCTTCAACCTCTCCGATGGCTGTGATTGAGCCTACGACATTAGCCTTCTCGCGAGACTTGTGGCAGATGATCACAGGACACTGGAGGTAACGAGCGTAAGCGTTTGCTCTCTTGGCACCACCCATATCCGGAGCAGCGATTGCAAGGTTCTCGATATTCATAGCCTTGAGGTAAGGAAGGAATACGGCGCTTGCATAAAGGTGATCTACCGGAATGTCAAAGAATCCCTGGATCTGGTCTGCATGAAGGTCGCATGTCATGACGCGGTCGCATCCGGCAGCCTCAAGCATGTTTGCAACGAGCTTTGCTCCGATTGAAACTCTTGGCTTGTCCTTTCTGTCCTGACGAGCCCATCCGAAGTATGGCATTACTGCGATTACCTTGTGAGCTGACGCTCTCTTGGCAGCATCAATCATGAGGAGAAGCTCAAAGAGGTTGTCTGTTGGTGGGAAAGTAGACTGGATGATGAAGACAGTTGCTCCACGGACACTCTCGTTGTAGCATGGTGCGAATTCACCGTCGCTGAATGTGAGTACGTCTGACTGTCCTACCTTAAGACCTAACTTGGTAGCTACCTTCTCTGCAAAATCTCTGGATGCCTTGCAGGTGAAAACTTTGATTTTATGTTCGTCGTGCATAGGATATGAGGGTTTAGGGTTATTTATTTTCTTTAATGCTGTTGAGTACAGACTCGATGTAGTCCAGGATCTCTTCTCTGCCCAGACCTGTCTCGGAAGAACTTACGAATGTCGGAGGAAGCTCTTCCCAGAGTTCGAGAATCTGCTTCTTGTTCTTCTCGATCTGAGCTGCAAGGGCATTCGGTCCGTTCTTGTCGCCCTTTGTGAAGATTATCGCAAAAGGAATCTGACCCTGTCCGAGCTCGATGAGGAAATCCATGTCGACTTTTCCTATGTCGTGTCTGGAATCGATGAGGACGAAGAGCATCACCATCTCCTCAGAGAGGTTGATGTAGTTTCTGATCACCTGCTCGAGCTTCTGCTTTCCTGTCGCTGAGATCTTTGCGTATCCGTAACCCGGGAGGTCGACCAGATACCATTCGCGGTTGATGAGGAAATGATTTACAAGACGTGTCTTGCCCGGCTTGCTGGATGTCATCGCCAGCTTCTTATTTCTGCAGAGCATGTTGATGAGGGATGACTTGCCGACGTTGGATCTTCCGATGAATGCGAACTCAGGGAATTTCTG
>JAEIGA010018496.1_pt1 | contig 10618 bp, 8 predicted proteins | sample 9270691 | NCBI WGS metagenome assembly JAEIGA01 (sample SAMN17057246, study PRJNA624740) | gut metagenome | biome: biome; isolation source: fecal sample | host: Bos grunniens | place: China: Xizang | collected 2019 | reverse complement strand
TTTTGATCAGAACCACTTCCGCCAGCGGAAGAAGAGGATCTCGACGAGGAGAATGAAGAGGGACAGGCAGATGACATAGGGGTAGCCGTAGGTCCATTCGAACTCCGGCATGATGAGGTTCATGCCGAACCAGCCGGTGATGAGCTGCAGCGGCAGGAAGATCATGGTGACGACCGTCAGGGTCTTCATGGTGTTGTTCTGGACGAGGTCGATCTGCGCCTGGTAGGCCTCGCGGACCTGCTCGAGGTACTCCTGGTTACGGAGGATGAAGTCGTAGAGCCGGTCGAATTTCTTATCGATGAAGACGAAGTCCGGCTCCATGTCTGCGAGTTCGTCGGACAGGAGTTCCATCTCTTCGTAGTAGCGTTTTTTCTGGGAGATCTCTCTCCGGAGTTCCATGATGGCGTTGATGCCCTCTTTGTCGGGGACGGCGTCCTCGGCGAAGAGTTCGTCCTCGAGGGCTTCGATCTTGTCCTCGAGCCGGGCCAGCTCATAGATATCGGAAGAGGTGAGGGCGAGGAAGAACGAAAACAGCTCGTCGAAACCGTTTTCGTGGTCGATGCCCTCGGCCTTTTCGATGAGGCGGGGCGTGCCGGTCATCATGGAGCAACGCTCTTCGTTGGCGAAGAGCACCGCGCCGTGTTCGTCGACCGTGTGGAACGAGACCAGGAGCGCGCCGTTGTGTGTGCGGACGACGTAGTCGCGCGCGCCGCGGACTTCCCGCTTGGTGGGCATGTCGATGTACTTGTAAAAGTCTTTGGACTCTTCGGGGGAGAACAGCTGGATCATACCGCGCACGCTCCTTTCTAAAAATAGTGCTTTAATATTCTAACGCAAAAACGCGCTTTCTACAAATTAAATTGTGCTTGACTTTTTTCGCGTCAGAACCTAAGATAGGGTACACAACGAAACCTTAAGGAGGATCCTTCCATGAATACATTCCAGTTCACCCCCCAGGGCGTCTGCGCCCGGAACATCCAGTTCTCGCTCGACGAGAACAACAACGTCAAAGACGTCAGCTTCTACGGCGGCTGCAACGGCAACCTCAAGGCCATCTCGAAACTCATCGACGGCAAGCCCGCGCAGGAAGTCATCGACGTCCTCAAGGGCAACGACTGCGCCGGCCGCGGCACCTCCTGCGCCGACCAGCTGGCCATCGCGCTCGAGCAGGCCATGGAGTACGAGGCATAACCAAAAAAAGAACGGGGCGATTTACCAAAATACGGTAGATCGCCCCTGCTTTTTCTTGACTGAAAATAGCAAACCATTTTATACTTGTAAGGTAATATAGTATTTCCCCGGAAGGAGCGTAACAAACATGTATATGGACGAATATAAACGCTGGATGGAAGCCGAACTCGAGGACTTTGACCTCAAGACGGAGCTGCAGAGCATTGCGGGCGATGACGCGGCCATCGAGGACCGTTTCGCCGTCTCGCTGCAGTTCGGCACGGCCGGCCTGCGCGGCACCCTCGGCGCCGGCACCAACCGCATGAATATCTGGGTCGTCCGCCAGGCCACACAGGGCATTGCCGACTGGGTCAAGACCCAAGGCGGCACCCAGACGGTCGCCATCGCCTACGACTCCCGCCTCAAGGGCTGGGACTTCGCGAAAGCGGCGGCCGGCGTCCTCGCGGCAAACGGCATCCACGTTCGCATCTACGACGCGCTGAACCCCGTTCCGGCGCTGTCCTTTGCCACCCGTTACTACAACTGCAACGCCGGCATCATGGTCACGGCGTCCCACAACCCCGCCAAGTACAACGGCTACAAGGCCTACGGCCCGGACGGCTGCCAGATGACCGATGACGCGGTCGCGGTGGTCTACGACGTCATCCAGAAGACCGACGTCCTCACCGGCGCCAAGTACATCTCCTTCGCGAAGGGCGTGTCCCGCGGCCTCATCAAGTTCGTCGGCGACGACTGCAAGAAGGCGTTCTTCGATGCCGTCGAAGAACGCCAGGTCCGCCCGGGTCTCGCGAAAGACGCCGGCCTGAAACTGGTCTATACGCCGCTGAACGGCACCGGCCTCGTCCCGGTCACCACCGTCCTCAAGGACATCGGCATCACCGACGTCACCATCGTCCCCGAGCAGGAGTACCCGAACGGCTATTTCACCACCTGCTCCTACCCGAACCCCGAAATCTACGAGGCCATGTCCATGGGCGTGGACCTTGCGAAAGAAGTGGGCGCCGACCTGCTCCTCGCCACGGACCCGGACGCCGACCGCGTCGGCATCGCCATGAAGTGCCCGGACGGCTCCTATGAACTCGTCACCGGCAACGAGATGGGCGTCCTGCTCCTCGACTACATCTGCGCCGGCCGCATCGAAAAGGGCACCATGCCGGAAAACCCGGTGGCCTGCAAGTCCATCGTCTCCACGCCGCTGGCCAACCTCGTCGCCGAACACTACGGGGTCGAGATGAGAGAGACCCTCACCGGCTTCAAGTGGATCGGCGACCAGATCGCCGCCCTCGAGGCGGACGGAGAAGTGGACCGCTTCATCTTCGGCTTCGAAGAGTCCTACGGTTACCTCGCCGGCCCCTATGTCCGCGACAAGGACGCGGTCATCGCCTCCATGCTCATCTGCGAGATGGCGGCCTACTACAGAAGCATCGGCTCCTCCATCAAGCAGCGGCTTGAGGAGATCTATGACGAATACGGCCGTTACCTCAACCAGGTCGATTCCTTCGAGTTCCCCGGCCTGTCCGGCATGGACAAGATGGCCGGCATGATGGCCTCTCTCCGCGAGGAGCCGCCGAAGGACATCGCCGGCATCCCCGTCGCGAAAGTCACCGACTATCTCAAACCCGAGGAGACCGGACTGCCGAAGTCCAACGTCCTCACGTACACGCTGGAGAACGGCGAGACCGTCGTGGTCCGTCCCTCCGGCACCGAGCCGAAGATCAAAGCCTACTACACCACCAAGGGCAAAGACCTGGCGGAAGCCCAGGCCCACAAGGACGCCCTGGCGGCGGCGCTGGCCCCCATCTTCGCGTAATACAAAGGACTTATGTGGAAAGAAAAAGAACCGCTGAAGTTTCTCCTGACGCTGGAGAACCTGGGCGAAGTCAGCGCGGAGCTGCAGACCTATCTGCAGGAGCACCGGACAGATGAGAAAGATGTCCAGTCGGCGCTGCTCCTCCTCGAGGAGATCTCCGTCCGCTTCTTCGAACACGCGCCGAACGTTCCCGTCAAGGTGCGGGTCCGCTCCCGGCGCGGCAGCATCAGTCTGGTGCTGACCCAGGAGAGCGAGGACTTCAACCCCATTGCCGAAATACGGGACTGGGGCACGGAGTCGGAAAACTATTTCCGGACCCTCATTTTCCGCGCCAACTCCGAAAAGCTGGACTACGCCCGGCAGAACGGCAAAAACGTCGTCGTCATCCGGGCGCGCCGGCCCAAATACAATATGATGATCCTGGCGCTGGCCATGCTGGTGGCCGGTACCATCCTCGGTCTGGTCATGGTGCAGACCCTGAGCCCGGAGCGGGCGGGTTTCATCGACTATGAAGTCTTCGACACCATCCGCACGCTCTTCTTCAATGCCCTCGGCATGCTCATCATCCCCATGATCTTCTGCTCCGTGGTCACGACCATTGCCGGCCTCTCCAGTCTGTCCGACACCGGCCGGCTGGGCGGCAAAGCCATCCGGACCTACATGACCACGACCTTCATGGCCATCCTCGTCGGCTTCGGCGCGGCCTATCTGCTGCTGCCGCGGAAACTGCCGTCGGCGGTCCAGGCCATGGCGGCCGGGAGCGAGGCAGGGGAGGCCGCCAACCTCCTCGGACGAGACCTGCTCATCGGGCTCATCCCGAGAAACATCCTCGACCCCATCCAGAACGCCAACATCCTGCAGGTCATGCTGCTGGCCGTTCTGGTCGGCATTGCCCTCGGCATCCTCGGCGAGAAGATCCAGGTCTTAAACCGGCTTATCGAAGATCTGACCAACCTGTTCCAGGTCTTGGTCAACCTCGTGGCGGCCTTCATGCCGCTGGTCACGCTGGCGGCCACCGCCTCCCTCATGATCAACGTCGGCCTGCCGGTCATCCCGCTGCTGGCCCGCCTCATCTTCGCGGAGTTCGTCGCCGTCGCGGTCATGTGGCTCATCTACTCCATCCAGCTCGGCATCGGCCGTCTCTCGCCGATCCCGTTCTGGCGCGCCATGCCCGGCTTTTTCCACAAGGCCGGCCTGCCGAACTACAGCGGCGCCTACCTGCCGTACTCCATGGAGCTCTGCACGCGCAGGTTCGGAGTGTCGCCCCGGGTCGCGTCCTTCACGACGTCCCTCGGCGCCACCATCAACATGGACGGCGCCTGCGTCCATTTCGTGCTCTGCAGCGTCCTGTTCGCCCGCCTTTTCGACGTGGAGCTGGACGGCCAAATGCTCGTCACCATTGCCCTCGCGGTCTTCATCCTGTCCATGGGAGACTCCGCGGTCCAGAACTCGAGCATCATCTCCATGACCTCCATCCTCACCCTCATGGGCGTTCCCACCAGCGCGCTGGGGCTCATCCTCGGTGTGGACGCGGTCCTCGACATGTTCCGCTGCGGCTCGAACATCATCGGCGATCTGTCCGCCACCCTCACCATCGGCAAGTCCGAGGGAGAGATGAACGTGGAGAAGTACAAAGAAAAGCCGCTCAAGCCGGCCGCGTAGACATAATAAAAAAGCCCACCGAAACCGGTGGGCTCTTTTTTCGTTTATCGTTCGATCTTCTTTTCGATGGTCAGGATGTTGTACGTGACATTGTGCAGGTACTCGACGTTGTCCATGGTCTCCTTGACGAGGTAGATGCCGAGGCCGCCCACTTCGCGTTCCTTCGCGGAAAGCTTCGTGTTCGGGTCCTCCCGCTCGAGCGGGTTGTACGGCGTGCCCGCGTCGAGGAACGTGAGCCGGACCGTGTCGGTGTCCATGTCGTAGCCGATGCGGATGACGGCATCGCCGACACCGGGGGCGTAGGCGTACCGCGCAATGTTGACGAAAATCTCTTCCACCGCGAGCAGGATCTGCATGCGGGTCTTGGGCGGGACGTCGAGGATGACGAGCATCTCTTCGACCCACTCCGTGACCTCGCCGAGGTTCTCCGTGTCCGCCTCAATGCGCAGGGTGCGCAGGTGGCTCCGCTGGCCGTGGTACTGCAGGGCGAGCATGGTGATGTCGTCGAACTGGGCCACATCGCCGGCATAGTCGGAGATGGCAGCGGTCATGTTGTGCAGCAGCTCCTCGGGGGCCGCATGGGGCGATGCGTTGAGCGCTTCCAGCAGACGGTCCATGCCGAAGGCCTCCTCGTTCCCGTTGATGGCTTCCGCCACGCCGTCCGTGTAGACGAACAGGCTGTCGCCGGGCTGGAGGGTGATGGTCGTCTCTTGATACTTCGTGCCGGGCATGCCGCCGAGGACGAACCCATGGCGGTCCTTCACCAGCTCAAAACTGCCGTCGGCGCGGCAGAGAGCGGGGAACTCGTGTCCCGCGCTGGCGGTGGTGAGGATGCCGGTACTCACTTCGAGGATGCCGAGCCAGGTGGTGACGAACATGTTGTACTGGTTGCCCTCGCTCATGGTCCGGTTGACGTCCTCGAGGATCTCGCCCGGGGTGCCGCCGTGCTGTGCCCGGTTCTTGAGGACGATCTTGGCGATCATCATGAACAGGGCGGCCGGGACCCCTTTCCCGGAGACGTCCGCCATGACGAGTGCCAGATGGTCATCGTCGATGAAGAAGAAGTCGTAGAAGTCGCCGCCGACTTCCTTGGCCGGGTCCATGGAGGCATACAGGTCGAATTCGTCCCGTTCCGGGAAGGGCGGGAAGTTGCTCGGCAGGATGCTTCTCTGGATGGCGTTCGCGACGTTCAGCTCACCGGCCAGGCGCTCCCGCTCGGAGGTGAGCGTCTGCAGGTTGTTCATATAGTTCAGGATGGCGTACTCCATCTTGTCGACGTGCATGGCGAGCAGTTTGATCTCGTCCTGGCCCGGCGTGCTGGCGGTGAGCGAGGTCTCGGGGAGCGTGTTCTCCCGGGAGAACCGCACCGTTTCCGAGGCGATTTCCCGGACGGGCTTCGTGACCCGTTTCCGAAGGAACCACTCGAAGAGGAGCGCCGTCAGGATGATAGTGAGCAGGGTGGCGAGCGCAATGTTCAGAAGGAAGTTGTTCCGGGTGCTCTGCAGGGCCTGCATCTGCTGCTGGACGCAGAGGATGGCGACGGGCTCACCCTTGTTGTTCTTGACCGGGATGAGGGAGGAGACATGGGCGCCGGTCGTCGTTTCATTGGCGGCCCGGAAAACCGCTTCCATCTCGCTCCTGCCCTCCATGAGGAGCCGGTACTTTCGGGCGTACTCGTCGCTGGAGGTGTCGCGCCGATAGCCGGGCACATAGGGGGTGAGGTCCATGTTCTGGTTCACCGTCTCGAAGAGGAACGTGACGTTCTGGTAGTCCTCGTCGGGGATGATGACGTAGATGAACGCGGCGTCCATGAACTGGGTGATGGCGTCGAGACGCCGCATGGTCGTCTGGTATTCCTCGGTCGCCCAGTACTCCTCATCGAGGTACGCGGACATGTCGTCGGACTTCAGCATTTGCCGGGAGAGCCGACCGATCCGGTAGCCGTTGTCCGCGTAGCGCTCATTCAGCGCGCCGGAAAACTGGAGGTAGCCGATGGCGCTGGTGAGCAGGGAGAACAGCAGCAGAATGATGATGAAGGCGGCGACGAGGTTGAACGCCAGTCTGCTTCGCATTCGTTTCAGCATGATGCGTCTCCTGTCGTTACTCGATGGTCAGGATGTCGACGAAACCGGTGATCTCGAGCACTTCGAGGACGGAGGGGTCGACGTTCCGGAGGACGAGGTCGCCCGTCAGGCCCTTGCGGACCGTCAGCAGGACCCGAAGCCCTGCGCTCGAAATGTACGCAAGGTCTTTGAGGTCCATGACGACATCGGTGACGTCTTCGAACTGTTCGTCGATGGCCGCCTGCAGCTGAGGCGCCGTCACGGTGTCGAGGCGTCCCTCGAGCGCGAGCTCGAGAATGGAGTCGATTTTGTTCTGTGTAATATTCAGCATAGGGGATGCTCCTTTTCTAAGATGACTTCATTATAGTACATGCTATAATATAATGGCAAATCGATTGAGAAAAGAGGAGGTGCATCGCCCGTGGCAGAAGGTTTTTTGCCCCTGAACCGGAAGGAAATGCGGGAAAAGGGCTGGCAGGAAGTCGACTTCGTCTATGTCTGCGGCGATGCATACGTCGACCACCCGAGCTTCGGCGCGGCCATCATCTGCCGGCTGCTGGAGCGGCACGGCTTCAAGGTGGGGCTTCTCTGTCAGCCGGACTGGAAAGACCCGGACAGCATGAAGGTCTACGGGGAACCCCGTCTCGGCTTCCTCGTCTCCTCCGGCAACATGGACTCCATGGTCAACCACTACTCCGTCACGAAGCACCGGCGGAAGGTCGACGCCTACAGCCCCGGCGGACAGACGGGCCGGCGCCCGGACCGGGCGGTCATCGTCTACGGCAACCTCATAAGGCAGGCGTACCCGGACACCGCCATCATCGCCGGCGGCCTGGAGGCGTCCCTGCGGCGTCTCGGCCACTACGACTACTGGGACGACCGGGTGCGGCGGTCCATCCTGCTGGACGCCTCCGCCGACCTCGTGTCCTACGGCATGGGCGAGCACAGCATCATCGAGATCGCCGAGGCGCTGGACAGCGGCATCCCGGTGGGGGACGTCACCTTCATCGACGGAACGGTCTACAAGACCCGGGTCGAGGAGGACATCTACGACGCCATCCGGCTGCCGGACTACGCCGCGGTCTCCGCTGCGAACGGGACGACCGACCCGCACATCGCCCAAAAAGCGAAAAAGGCCTACGCCCGCAGCTTCCAGATCCAGTATGAGAACACCGACCCCGTCACGGGGCGGCGGCTCTACGAGGCCTATGAGGACGGCTGGTTCGTCGTGCAGAACCCGCCGGCGAAGCCTCTGACCATGCAGGAGATGGACGATGTGTACGCCCTGCCCTACATGCGGGCCTGGCACCCGTCCTATGAAAAGGCCGGCGGCATCCCTGCGTTTTCCGAGATCAAGTTCTCCCTGACCTCCAACCGGGGGTGTTACGGGGAGTGCAACTTCTGCGCCCTCACCTTCCACGAGGGGCGGGTCGTCCAGGCCCGGTCCCACGAGAGCATCCTCGAAGAGGCGAAAGGTTACCGGGAGGACCCGGACTTCAAGGGGTACATCCACGACGTGGGCGGCCCCACCGCGGAGTTCCGGCGCCCGGCCTGTAAAAAGCAGCTCACCCTCGGCGCCTGCAAGGACCGCCACTGCCTGTACCCGACCGTCTGTCCGAACCTCGACACGGACCACTCGGACTACCTCGAACTTCTGCGGAAGCTGCGGACGCTGCCCGGCGTGAAGCGGGTCTTTGTCCGCTCCGGCATCCGGTATGACGTGGTGCTGGCGGACCACAAGACGCACTTCCTGAAGGAGCTGGCGGAGCACCATGTGTCCGGCCAGCTGCGGGTGGCGCCGGAGCACGTGTCGGACGCGGTGCTGTCCAAGATCGGCAAACCGTCCGTCAACGTGTATAATCAGTTTGTGAAAGAGTTCGAAAAGGTGAACGCGGAACTCGGGAAAGACCAGTATGTGGTCCCGTACCTCATCTCGTCCCACCCGGGAAGCAGACTGCGGGACGCCATCGCCCTCGCGGAGTACCTCAACAAACACAAACTCTCCCCGAAACAGGTGCAGGACTTCTACCCGACCCCGGGCACCGTCTCCACCTGTATGTACTATACCGGGTACGACCCGCTGACCATGAACGAGGTCTTCGTGGCGCGGGACCCGCATGAAAAGGCCATGCAGCGGGCCCTCATCCAATATCGGGACCCGAAGAACTTCGGCCTGGTCCGGGAGGCCCTGACCCTGGCGCACCGGACCGACCTCATCGGCTACGGCCCCGGCTGCCTCGTGCCGCCGGCAAAGCCGAACCAGCGCAAAACCTCAAAGGAGAAACACAGATGAAACTGAAACATGTCCCCCTGGTCGGGCTGCTGCTCATTGCCCTGGCGCTCGGGTTCATCGCCCTCCGGGGCCAGACGTACACGGCAAAACTGGAGAACCTTCCCCCGACTCTGGACCCGAACGAGATCCGTCCGGTCATCGAACAGGATGAGGAGATCGTCACCCTGGACCGACAGGAGGTGCGGGACGGGGTCCTGTACCTGACGTTCACCGGGAAACAGCCCGGGCGGGCCTGGGTGCGGCTGTACACCATTGAAAATGTGAGCGGGGGGTTCCTGCTCATTGTCCACCGCGGCAACATCATCACCTTCAACGAGTTTCTCGGTGACTGTACCGGCGGTTCTCTGCTGATGCTGGCCGTCATCCTGACGCTCCTTCTGCTGTTCGTGCTCCTCTTGCGGGAGTACATCGCCTCCGTCCGGGAAAACCAGTACCGGTACCGGAACATCCTGCTGCTCGGCCTTCTGGTCTTCCTCGCGTTCCTGGAGCTGGACCTTCTGTGGAGCCTGCGGCTCGGCGGCGGACTGCTGCAGACCATCCAGACCATGCTGTACGCCATGGGCGGCTTTGCCATCGTGGCGTTCCCGGTGGCCTTTGTACTGTCCATCCTGGTGACGATCAGCAACCTCGACCTTCTGCGGAAAGAGGGGCGGTCCTGGCGCAATCTGCTGGGCTTTTTCCTCGGCCTGCTCCTGCTGGCCGGCACGCTGTTCCCGGAACTGCTCACCCGGTTCCTGCAGCAGGCGACGTTTGTGAACGTCCACAATGAACAGTCTGTGTGGCCCTATCTGGAGTCGTTCGTGGAACACGGCGTCTTCCTCATCATCACCTACCTGGAATGCATCCTGCTCGGCGCCATCGTGCATGGCTACAAAGCCGCCCGACACGTGCCCGCGTTTGACAAAGACTACATGCTCATCCTCGGCTGCATGATCCGCAAAGACGGTACCCTGACGCCGCTGCTCCGGGGCCGGGTGGACCGCGCCATCGAGTTTGCGAAGATGCAGAAAGAGGCCACCGGAAAGGACCTCATCTTCGTCCCCTCGGGCGGCCAGGGTCCCAACGAGGTCATCGCGGAAGCGCAGGCGATGTACAACTATCTGAAGGAAAACGGCATCCCGGACGAGCAGATCCTGGTCGAGGACCGCTCCCGCAACACCTATGAGAACTTCACGTACTCCATGGAACTCATCCGGGAGCACGCAAAGGACCCCGACCCGCAGATCGCCTTCTCGACGACGAACTACCACGTGTTCCGCTCGGGCTTCTATGCCGAGAAGCAGGGCATCAAAGCCGAGGGCATCGGCAGCAAAACGAAAGTCTATTACTGGGTGAACGCGTACATCCGCGAGTTCATCGCCACGCTTCGCTCGGAGTGGAAGACCCACCTCACCGTCATCCTTGTCCTGACGGCGCTCATGCTGGCCGCTATAGCGGCAGAGTGGGCTTCCGCCGTATTCTGGTAAGGAGGGACGCATGAAGGAACAGTTTCAGCGGACAGAGATGCTGCTGGGTCCGGAGGCCATGCGCCGTCTGGAACAGGCCCGTGTCGCCGTCTTCGGTCTCGGCGGGGTCGGCGGATATGCCGTAGAGGCGCTG
>JAEIGA010018495.1_pt1 | contig 10618 bp, 9 predicted proteins | sample 9270691 | NCBI WGS metagenome assembly JAEIGA01 (sample SAMN17057246, study PRJNA624740) | gut metagenome | biome: biome; isolation source: fecal sample | host: Bos grunniens | place: China: Xizang | collected 2019 | reverse complement strand
TTCATTTCAAATATACTTCAAAACGGAGGAAAGATTTGGAATCCCTGCAAATTTTAGCTATTTTCGCTCCTATAATATTGATACATAAAGCTTAATTGATATGAAATATTACTTTTTACCCGATGCAATGGTTGTGATTTTAACAGCAATCTGTTTAGTGCCGATATATTATCTGGTTGTCAGAATTCTTAATGCATCAAACTGGAGTAGTGAAATACTCTCTATATTGCTATTGCTTCTGTTTGCTGTTCTGTTTACCAGAACTCCATATTGTACTGTGGTAGAGAAGGATACAATAAAGGTGAAACGTATTATTGGTTCTATGACAATTGCTGATATTAGTAGTATAGAACCAGTTACAAAAGAGGATTTCAAACATACGGTACGTACATTCGGAAATGGAGGCTTTTTTGGATATACCGGATACTACAAATCTTCAAAATTAGGAAAATTCAGAATGCTGGCAATCAATACAAAAGAACTGGCTAAAGTGGTTACAAAGACGGGTCAGGTGATTGTAATAAACTATCCGGCAAAATTATTCAACGATTGATTCCAAATACTTGGTATCAGAATAGTTTCAGACCAGGAACTTGATCTATATATTACTGAATGATGATGGCGTAATGACCATGAGGGTCAGGGGTGTCGGAGGGTTTGCTGCAACACCAGACTGCATTTGCAGTTAGTTTTTGGAATTCCTGCAGTGAACGTGAAAAAACAACCTTAAGTTGCAGAGAACCATCGGCATCAGTACCTGTAAGATGGTTGTATCTGTAATTGAACAGGTGTCTTGCTATGATGCCCATTGTATGGCGGAAATTGAACTCCACGCATGGATGCAACAGGAAGGGAGTGCCGGCAGAACCTTTGCAGACAAACATATCTGCTCCAATGAATCCTGTGTAATCTCCTTTAATGTTGGTTTGTAAGAATTTTGTAACAGAATTGCGAACCTCTCTTATGACATTTGCCGGGATGTATCTGCTCAGGGTTTTCAGAATGAAATCATCTGATGCCAGTACATTGCTTGTGTATGCGCCATTATTGGTATTAAATAGTGAATATCCTAGAAAATCTATATTGCCGTCTGTGTCAATGTGAAAAAGCATGGCAAAATCCTGTACTACCTCTTCCTTGATTTCTGCCATTACAGAACCCTGCTTGGCAATGGTCTGGCGACACCAGCCAATGTCGCTGTGGGAAATACTGCTGCTGTTGGTCCAGCGTAAACCTTTCCCACTGCCGGATAGCGGAGCTTTCAGCATAGTTGTGCCTGGGTTGTTGCGAATAAACTCCTCAGCGTCTTTTGCGGAGAAGAGTTCCATGGGTGAATTACAAACCAGATAATTGCACTGCTGAACTGAACTTCTGATGAACTTCAGACCTTCTAACGCTGTTCTTCTGTGTTGTAATTTTTTAATGTTGTTCAGATCTGTAAACGAAGGTAAATGAGACTCTGCTATACCTGCTTTTTTCAACCTGTTTCTGATAGAAGGATTCCATCCCCAGACCATTATGTTTTGATTGTGGCAGATGTTTGCTGAATCTGCATAGACATCTTCAAGCAGCGAAGCGCAATCATGCCCGAATTTCAGGGCAGAAGCCGGCGGCATAAAGTTTATATCGCCATTGGCCAGGCATAAATCGTGTTCGGGATTGAAGAAAAACATCATATACACAAAGTTACTGCATTGTTAAAAAATGAGCAAAAATATGGCTGTTTATTTTGTTCTCCACTCAGTTTAATATATTTTTGCACCATATTATAAAATAGAGTTTAATGATAGTCTCAGATTATATATCCATCAGGAAATGGTTGCTCACAACCACCATGTCGCTGAATACCCTTAGGGGTTAGGGGGTGAAAATGTGTTTCTACGCGAAGCACGCTGGTGTATTCCGGCAAAACAGAGAGCGAAAATAAATCCTGATAATCGTTTATACCAATAAAGAAGTGAAAGTACTAAAATTCGGAGGCTCTTCAGTAGGATCAAAGGAGAGCATATTAAACTTAAAGAGAATAGTAGAATCGCAAAGCGATGATGTTATAGTGGTTGTGTCTGCTCTGGGAGGCATTACGGACAGACTTATAAATACAGCAAAACTTGCAGCAAAAGGCGATAAGCAGTATGAAGAAGAACTGTCGTTAATGCTGAAACGTCATGAGCAGATGATTCGTGATGTGATAGAGGTAAAGCGTCGCCGCAGAGCCAATAAGCATGTGCGCCAGTTGTTTGATGAACTGAGCGATATTATGCATGGCCTGTTCCTGTTGCACGATTTGTCAGAAAAGACTCTTGATACCATAATGAGTTATGGAGAAAGATTATCTACACAGATTGTTGTAGAACTGATTGAAGATATCATATTGTTCGATGCCAGAAAATTTATCAAGACCGAACATAAATCGCCTACTCATGCCATAGACAGCAATCTTACATATTCACTTATTCAGGAGATATTTAAGGAGCTGCCGCACAGATCGTTAGTGCCTGGATTTATATCGTCAGATGCCTTGACCGGTGAAGTGTCAAACCTGGGACGTGGCGGATCTGACTATACTGCGTCACTGCTGGCTGCCGCTTTAAATGCTGAATGTCTGGAGATATGGACCGATGTGGATGGCTTTATGACAGCCGACCCTCGTGTAATATCTAATGCCTACACTATAGAATCGCTTAGCTATGTGGAGGCTATGGAATTATGTAACTTTGGTGCAAAGGTTGTATATCCTCCTACTATCTATCCTGTTTGCTCAAAGAATATCCCTATCCTTATAAAGAACACTTTCAATCCGCAGGGTAAGGGTACCATAATATTGAAAGAGCTGCTTGAGAGTACAAAGACTATCAAGGGTATTTCAAGCATAAATGATACAGCACTTATTACAATTCGCGGTCTCGGTATGGTGGGTGTGATAGGTGTGAATCATCGTATATTCAAGACTTTTGCCGAAAGTGGTATCAGTGTATTCCTGGTATCGCAGGCATCTTCGGAAAACAGTACCTCTATAGGCGTTCGTAACAGAGATGCAGAATTGGCTTGTGAACTGCTGAACAGAGAGTTTGCAAAAGAGATAGAACTGGGAGCAATCTTCCATATCGTTGCGGAGACAGGTCTTGCAACAGTGGCAGTTGTTGGTGAAAATATGCGCCAGAACCCGGGTATTGCGGGTAAACTGTTTGGTGTACTGGGTAGAAATGGTATTAACGTGATAGCCTGTGCACAGGGTGCGTCGGAAACAAATATATCGTTTGTAGTAGAATCGAAATCACTTAAGAAATCGCTTAATGTTATTCATGATTCATTCTTCCTGTCTGAATATCAGGTGCTGAATCTTTTTGTTTGTGGTGTGGGTACTGTAGGCAGCAGTCTGCTTGACCAGATAAGAATGCAACACGATAAACTGATAAAGGAGCGCGGACTGAAGCTGAACGTGGTAGGTATAGCACGTGGCAGTAAGGCTTTGTTCAGTCGTGAAGGTATTGACCTGAATGACTATAAGACTGCTTTGGAGAGTGCTCCAAAGAGTAATATTCAGATACTGCGTGACGAGGTAATTGGAATGAATATCTTTAATTCTGTATTTGTGGATTGTACTGCAAGTGCAGAGGTGGCAGGAATTTATAAAGATTTGCTTGATCATAACATATCGGTGGTTGCAGCCAATAAAATTGCAGCGTCATCAGATTACTCAAATTATGCTGAACTGAAAAAGACAGCCCGCAAGCGTGGCGTAAAATTCCTGTTTGAGACTAATGTGGGCGCTGGTCTGCCAATTATCAATACTATTAATGACCTGATTAACAGTGGAGACAGAATCCTGAAGATAGAGGCTGTATTGAGCGGTACTCTGAACTTTATCTTCAATACCATCGGTGCTGATTGCAGACTGAGTGAGACTATTCGTCTGGCACAGGAGAAGGGTTACAGCGAACCTGATCCACGCATAGATTTAAGCGGAAAGGATGTAATCCGTAAACTTGTTATTCTGGCCCGTGAAAGCGGATATGAACTGAATCAGGAAGATATTGAGAAGGAACTATTTATTCCGCAACAGATGTTCGATGGTACTATAGATGCTTTCTGGAAAGCTCTGCCACAACTGGACGAGGATTTTGAGGCAAAGCGCAAGGTTCTGGAAGAATCAGGCAAGCGCTGGAGATTTGTGGCATCACTATCAGATGGAAAGGGTAAGGTTTCTCTATGTGAAGTGAATGAATATCATCCTTTCTACAATCTGCAGGGTAGCAATAATATTATTCTGCTTACTACAGAACGATACAAAGAGTATCCGATGATGATTCAGGGATATGGTGCCGGTGCTGCAGTAACAGCTGCAGGAGTATTTGCCGATATTATGAGTATCGCAAACATTTAAATGTGAAAATAAGATGAAATATATAATAATCCTGGGCGATGGAATGGCCGACTGGCCTCTGCCTGAGCTTGGAAACAAAACCATATTGCAGTATGCCAGAAAACCATATATGGATATGCTGGCACAGAAGGGTTGTACCGGTATGCTGAAAAGTGTACCACAGGGTTTTCATCCCGGTAGTGAAGTGGCAAATATGGCAGTGCTTGGATATAATCTGGATAAAGTGTTTGAAGGACGCGGAGTTCTTGAAGCTGCAAATATCGGTGTAGAGCTGAAACCCGGTCAGATGTGTATGCGTTGCAATCTGATATGTGTGCAGGATGGAATAATCAAAAACCATTCAGCAGGACATATATCTACCGAAGAGGCTGCAGAGCTTATAGAGTATTTGCAGGAGAATTTGGGTTCGGAAACAATTCATTTTCATACAGGTATTCAGTACAGACATCTCCTGGTTATGGATGGTGCCGATAAACATATAGAGTGTGTTCCTCCACACGATGTTCCGGGTGAACCATTTATGCCGCTGCTGGTAAAGGCAGCCACACCGGAGGCAGAAAATACTGCAGAACAGATAAACAGATTGATTCTGGAGTCACAGAAGTTGCTTGAAAACCATCCGGTAAACCTGAAAAGAAAGGCTATGGGAAAAGATCCTGCAAACAGTATATGGCCATGGTCGGCAGGTTATCGTCCTTCAATGCAGCCATTGTCAGAGCGCTATAGCTTCCTGAAATCAGGTTCAGTAATATCGGCAGTAGATTTAATAAAGGGAATAGGTCACTATGCCGGTCTTAAAGTTATAGATGTAGAGGGCGCAACAGGTCTCTTTGATACAAATTACAAGAATAAGGCAGATGCAGCCATAGAGGCTTTAAAGAGTGATGATTTTGTCTATCTGCATGTAGAGGCTCCCGATGAAGCAGGCCATGAAGGAAATGTGAATTTAAAGGTACGCACTGTAGAAGATCTGGATGCCAAGCTTATAGCTCCTATCTATGAGGCTGTAAAGGATTGGGATGAACCTGTAACTATTGCAGTCCTACCGGATCATCCAACGCCATGTGCGCATCGTACTCATACAGCAGAACCTGTTCCTTTCCTTATCTTTAAGCCTGGCGTAAATTCTGACAGCGTTGAAAGATATGATGAAGAGGAGTGTAAAAGTGGAATTTATGGAGTTTTGGAGGCTCCGCAGTTTATAGAGAAATTATTTGAATAACAATGAAATATTACAGCACAAACGGAAAATCACCGTTATCTACATTACAGAATGCAGTAGTAAAAGGTCTGGCTCCCGACAGAGGTCTTTATATGCCGGAACAGATTAAGAAACTGCCAAAGGAATTTTATGATAACATAGAGAATTTGTCATTTCAGGAGATTGCATATCAGGTAGCAGATGCCTTCTTTGGCGAAGATATCCCTGCAGATGATTTGAAGCAGATTGTTTACGATACACTCAGTTTTGAAACTCCTGTAGTTCCGGTGAATGACAATATCTATTCCCTGGAACTTTTCCATGGTCCGACACTGGCCTTTAAAGATGTAGGTGCACGTTTTATGGCACGTCTTTTGGGATATTTCAATAAAGATGAAAAGCAACTGGTAAATGTGCTTGTAGCAACATCGGGCGATACAGGCAGTGCTGTGGCAAATGGTTTTCTTGGCGTAGAGGGTGTGCATGTGTATGTGCTCTATCCAAAGGGAAAGGTTAGCCCAATACAGGAGTGCCAGTTTACAACACTGGGACAGAACATAACAGCAGTAGAAGTTGACGGTGTGTTTGATGATTGTCAGGCATTGGTGAAAAATGCCTTTATGGATGCTGAACTCAATGCTAAAATGAAGCTGACATCAGCCAATTCAATCAACGTAGCCCGTTTTCTGCCTCAGGCATTCTACTACTTTAACGCATACGCACAGATGAAACGTCAGGGTAAGGCAGATAATCTGGTTATCTGCGTACCGAGCGGAAATTTTGGCAACATTACTGCAGGTCTGTTTGGCTGGTATATGGGATTACCTGTTAAGCGTTTCATTGCTGCGAACAATGCAAACGATATATTCTACAACTATCTGCAGAGTGGAGTATATTCTCCAAAGCCATCAGTGCAGACACTTGCTAACGCCATGGATGTGGGCGACCCAAGCAATTTTGCACGTATTCTTGATCTGTATGGCAATTCGCACGCAGATATAGCTGCTCATATAGGTGGTGCGACATATAAAGATGAACAGATTGCAGAGACCCTTAAGGATGTTTATGAAAAGACTGGTTATCTGCTAGATCCTCATGGCGCCTGTGGTTACAGAGCACTTCAAGAGCAACTCCAGGCTGATGAATATGGTGTATTTCTGGAGACTGCTCATCCTGCTAAGTTTAAGGAGAAGGTGGATGCAATAATTGGTGCTGATATTGAGATACCTGCTAAGCTGAGAGCATTTATGGAGGGTACCAAACAGAGTGAACCTGTCAGCAAAAATTATGAAGATTTCCGCAACTATATTCTCTCTAAAATCTGAATATGTGTTATAGAAAAGAGGTCTCGTTCTCCGATATCAATATACCCGTAGATGAAATCTATTCATCTATGGGTTTTAAAAATGCAGCTCCCGATGCAGAGACAGTAAAGACTACTCAGGAACTTCTTGCAGAAGCTCCAAAGTATCTGAACCTGCAATATGAATTTATGATTCTTGACGGTGAACTTACAGACAACAGCTGTACACTATTTTCAGAAAAGGGAGACGGCCAGACTTTTGAAACAGGCAGGGTGATTGCTGCTCAGCTTAGAAGGTCTGAACAGTTTGTGGCTTTTGTGGCAACTGTGGGAACCGGCTATTTCAAATGGATGGATGTTGTTGAGGCCCGTCAGGATATGGTGCAGACCTATATTTCTGATTGCATAGGCAGTCAGATAGTGGAGAGTGTAGCCGATTATATGGAACAGCACCTTCAGGCACTTCTGGATGTTAAGGAACTGAAACGTACAAACCGTTTTAGTCCGGGCTATTGTGGCTGGCTGGTAAAGGAACAACCTAAACTGTTTAGCCTCTTTCCTGAAGAGAGGCCATGTGAAATTGAACTTACCGATTCCTGTCTGATGCTTCCGGTAAAATCAGTAAGTGGTATAATAGGTGTGGGCAGTGATGTAAGATATCTGCCATATACCTGCCATCTTTGTGATATGAAGATGTGTTACAAAAAGAAGAGATAACTTATCTTCCCTTATTCTTAAGCAGTATATAAAGGATTACCGGTGCTCCAATGAAAGGGGTTATGGCATTGAGTGGTATCAACCCTTTATTGCCTGGAGTAGCGCTTATTAAATTACAAAGCAGGGCTATGGCTGCGCCGGTAAGTATGGTTACAGGCATTAAGCTTTTATGATTGTTGCTTTTTAATAATAGCCTTGCAAAGTGTGGAACAGCTAAACCTATAAACGAAACAGGACCGCAAAAAGCAGTTGTGGTGGCAACTAAAATTCCGGTTGCAATAAGTAGTAAGGTGCGTGTTCTTTTGATGTTAATACCAAGATTCTGTGCATATTGTTCACCCAATAACAGTGCATTGAGTGGCTTGATCATAAGCAGGGATATTACAATACCGGTCAGGTTTGTGATGGTAAGAAATGGTAATTGGGATAGTGTTACTCCACCAAAGTTACCCATTCCCCACATAGTATAGGAGTGTACCCCTTCGGCTGTGGAAAAGAAATTAAGCAGAGTGATTGCGGATGATGTTAAATAACTTATCATAATACCGGCAATCAGTAGCATGACGGAACTCCTGATGCGGTTTGAGATGGTCAGTATTATTGCCATGACAGATAATGCACCTGTAAATGCGCCTATTATAACGGATAGTGAACCGCCTATTGTCAGATTTCCGGCAGATAAGTTTCCTCCAAAAAGGAGCATGACTAAAGCCACTCCCAATCCTGCGACGCCATTAATGCCTAATATGTCCGGGCCGGCAAGTGAGTTTCTGAATGCAGTTTGAAGCATAAGACCTGCCGCAGACAATGAAGCACCGCACAAGAGAGCAGTAATTGCCTGAGGAAGTCTTGATTGCAATACTATAAATGTCCAGCTTGGCTTGGAGGATTCACCATGAAACAGTATCTCCAGTACCTGATTAAATGGAATCTTTACAGAACCAATGAACAGATTTAACATGAACAGCATTACTATTGCTGATATGGTAAGGATAACAGCTTTTTTCTCTTTCTGTTCCATATATCCGGCTTTAATCGTTTAACATAGAGAATGCCTTGATTACCTGATCTGCATACTTCTTTGATATTGGGATATGCGGCGAACCTGTTGTGTCCAGTTCTGCAAATAGTCCCTCTGTTTTATCCTTTGAATTATTTTTACCTTCTTCAGATTTACTATGTATGATCTGTGGCATCTCAGCAGATTGTTCTGCATGCATAATTCTTCAATACTGCGCATGGTATTTCTCAGACTGTATTTTGTAATTCTGCCGTTGCTCAGATAGTGAATATCCACATAGTTATCTGATGCTACTATGTATAGCAGACTTTCTGCTGTGACCACCAGCTTCATGGCCTTGTTTTCGTCAAGGAAATGGATTGGGCTTTTGTCTGCACCAATTATTCCGTTAGCGTAGCGGTCTATGTTGTTCTGTAGCTTCTCTACAATACTGGATTTGTGTGAAAGTTCTGATATAAGTGCAAGTATCGTATATGGAAATATCAGAACGAAAAAGGATATAAGTGATACATTAGGCAGTATGCTTACGTATGGGGTGTTTCGTCCGGTGATAAGCCATATAAATAAGGTGAAAAACATGGATGCAGTAAATACTTCGAAAAACTCCCATATAAAGAATGATGAGTATGTAAGTTTTAATCTGTCCCTTAGTAGTCTCATAGCAAAACGGCTTATCATTACCACTACCAAAAGGATTGATATAAGCATAGATGCGTAGAAAGCAAAACGTCCCATTTCAACATTTAGATTGCTTATTATGTTGAATGGTTTGTATCCAATAAGGAAAAAGAATGAGTAGATAGGTACTAACAGTATGTAACATGCCATACTGTTGTTGCTTGTAAATGTTTCAGGAAGTTTGCTCATGTGATCTCTTGAATTTTCTGCAAAGGTATTGAAAATTTCACACCAATTGTAGTGTGGTTAAAAAAATGTTAGTAAGAATTCGCCCCTATATTTTGATTTTAGCCACAAATATCGGCTTTTACACCATAGAAAGTGTGTATATCCCTTTTATTTTCGCATTTTGTCTGCTTGCACTACCTTTGCGACAGAAAAATGAATAAACAAAAACTTAAGGATATGACAATTTTAGCTCCGGTAAAGGAATTTGAATCAGAAGCAAGAGAAGTAGCATACGGATTCATGGTTAAAGGCTATAGCAGAGAGGCTACAATATTCTCTATGGTGGAGGATGTGAAATGGGATAAAGTTATAGAGATGGGTGCACTATTATCTCATATTAACTATACAAAAGTTGCATCTGCAGATTTGTTGCCAGAATCAGTCAGATTACTAAATCCTGTTGCTGTTTTTGTTGATTCAGATGAGGTATATAATAAGGTGTTGCAGATAAAGAATGAACATTCATTAACTGTTCAGATTTATTCCCTTGCCCCAATTGAAAATGATAGTACAACATCGGTTGAATATCTAAGAATGTTGGGACGTTCGTGGGAAAGAAAGTATAAGCCAAATGTTGACAGAACATACTGGCAGCTCTATTCTCCAGCCTCTCTCATCGGATGATACCATCTTTGTCTATAATCTGTCAATAGTTCCGGGTGTAATATTGATATATATTCTTCCAGAAGATTTTCAGGATGAAATGAGGTGCTTTCAAAATATGGGACTTGATAAACATCGCATACCCAAATATTTTTTGTCTTATACGGTTTGAACTGGCTGTACGATGCGAACTCTTTGACTATTGATTCGTATGTTTGATCGTGTGTGGTGCTGTTTTTTAATAGCCAAATATCTGCATCGTGCGCCTTTTCAAATACTGTTTCAAAAGATAGCGGAATAGATCCGCTATTTTTGTATTCTGAAAACAGATACTTCCCACCAGCATCTTCAATAATCTTTCCAATGGTACTGTTTCCTCCTGCAACATACCATGCAGAACCACCTTTTGTATCCAGCATTACTGTTGGTCGGCTATTGATATTTTCTTTTACAAATGTACATAGCTCGTTGTATTTCTCTACT
>JAEIGA010018494.1_pt1 | contig 10619 bp, 6 predicted proteins | sample 9270691 | NCBI WGS metagenome assembly JAEIGA01 (sample SAMN17057246, study PRJNA624740) | gut metagenome | biome: biome; isolation source: fecal sample | host: Bos grunniens | place: China: Xizang | collected 2019 | reverse complement strand
GAGTGTCAGCGTGAAGCATCCTGATAGTGAGGCATTTATTGATGCTAAGATGGAGCAAGGCAAGGTGACGGGTGCGAATGTGTCTGTGAAGATGCACGATGACTTTATGCAAGCTGCTATTGAGGGTAAGATGTATACGCAACAATATCCTATTGATTCGGATGCGCCAGTATATACCAAGGAGGTAGATGCAGCTAAGTTGTGGAAGAAAGTGATTCATAATGCATGGAAATCAGCGGAACCAGGTGTGTTGTTCTGGGATACTATTACCAGGGAGTCAGTGCCAGATTGCTATGCGGATCTTGGTTATAAAACAGTAAGTACAAACCCTTGTGGTGAGATTCCATTGTGTCCATATGATAGTTGCCGTCTGTTGGCTATAAACCTCTATAGTTATGTGAAGAATCCATTTACAGCCGAGGCTGAATTTGATTTTGAACTATTCAAAAAGCATGTTGCTGTGGCACAGCGTATGATGGATGATATCATTGATCTTGAAGTAGAGAAGATCGAAAAGATTTTGGCAAAGGTAGAGTCTGATCCAGAGTGCGAGTCTATCAAACGCACAGAGCGTGAACTTTGGGAGAAGATTATGGATAAGACTACCAAAGGTCGTCGTACGGGTGTAGGTACAACAGCTGAGGGCGATATGTTGGCTGCATTGGGCTTGCGCTACGGTACTCCAGAGGCAACGGCTTTCTCTGTAGAAGTACACAAGACCTTGGCTTTGGCTGCATACCGCAGTAGTGTGCAAATGGCACAAGAGCGTGGTGCATTCCATGTGTATGATGCAAAACGAGAGGAGAATAACCCATATATCCAACGCCTGAAAGAGGCAGATCCAGAGTTGTATGATTTGATGGTACAACATGGTCGTCGTAATATCGCCTGCTTGACTATTGCTCCAACAGGTACGACCAGTATTATGACTCAAACAACTAGTGGTATTGAGCCTGTATTCCAACCTGTATATCGTCGTCGCCGTAAGGTGAATCCAAATGACAAGAATGTGCATGTAGATCTTGTTGATGAGGTAGGAGATAGCTTTGAGGAGTATGTGGTGTTCCACCATAAGTTCATTACTTGGATGAATGCCAATGGTTATACCTACGATCCAACTCATCGTTATACAACTGCAGAGATTGATGAACTAGTTCAAAAATCTCCATACTACAAAGCAACTGCTAATGATGTTGATTGGTTGGAGAAAGTTCATATGCAAGGTGCTATCCAAAAGTGGGTGGATCATAGTATCTCTGTGACTATCAACTTGCCAAATGATGTAAGTGAGGAACTTGTAGGTCAACTCTACGAAGAGGCTTGGCGCTCGGGTTGCAAGGGCTGTACTGTATACCGTGATGGTTCACGCACAGGTGTGCTTGAGGGTATGAAGGATAAGAAAAAGAAAGAGGATGCTAAGAAGGATGATAAGACTTGCGTATGCTTTGACAATAAGTCTCGTGTGCGTCCAGCAGAGTTGGAGTGCGATGTGGTTCGTTTCCAAAATAATAAGGACAAATGGATTGCTTTCGTGGGTATCAAGGATGGTGTTCCATACGAAATCTTTACTGGTTTGGCTGATGACGAGGAGGGTATCTTGTTGCCTAAATCTGTAACCAAGGGTAAGATTATCCGCGTTGTTCAAGAGGATGGTAGCAAGCGCTATGACTTCCAATTTGTTAACTCTCGTGGCTTCAAGACTACAATGGAAGGATTGAGCTATAAGTTTGATAAGGAGTTCTGGAACTACGCAAAACTCATCTCGGGTGTCTTGCGCTATGGTATGCCTATTGATCAAGTTATCAAGATGATTAGCTCATTGCAAATGGATTCTGAAACCATTAACTCTTGGAAGGTAGGTGTTGAACGCGCACTCAAGAAATATATCCAAGATGGTACAGTGGTACAAGGGCAGTCTTGTCCTAACTGTGGTAATGTGCTCATCTTTGAAGAGGGTTGTATGCACTGTCGCGAGTGTGGTTATAGCCGCTGCGGAGGATAATAGTATATACTTTACTACATAGAGAAAATCGCTGTTGGTGTAGAGTCAATGGCGATTTTTTTTATTGCGATACTTGTATATATAAAAAAAAAGTAGTATCTTTGCAGCGAAATAATATAGGATAAACTAATCGCATAGTCTTATGAAAATTTCTACTCGTGCACAAAATATGCCAGAATCACCTATTCGTAAACTGGCAAAGTATGCAGATGCTGCCAAGCGTAATGGTGTGCATATCTATCATTTGAATATCGGACAGCCAGATATCAAAACGCCTGTTTGTGCGATGGACGCTTTGAAGAACTTTCAACAAGAAGTGTTGGAGTATTCTCCGTCTCAGGGTGTCAAGTCGTTGAGAACCAAGATGGTAGGGTATTATGCGGAGTATGGTATTGATCTTTCACCAGATGAGATTATCATTACCACGGGTGGCTCCGAGGCGATTATGTTTGCGTACATGGCGTGTTTGAATCCAGGGGATGAGATTATAGTTACAGATCCTAGTTATGCCAATTATATGGCATTCGCAATATCTTGCGGAGCAGTAGTAAAGTCGGTAAAGACAGATATTGAGAATGGTTTTCGCTTGCCATCTGTAGAGGCGTTTGAGGAACAGATTACGGATAAAACGCGCGCAATACTGATTTGTAATCCGAATAATCCAACGGGTTATCTCTATTCAAAGAAGGAGATGATGCAGATTAGAGATTTGGTGCAGAAGTATAATTTGTATTTGTTCTCAGATGAGGTTTATCGTGAGTTTATCTATACGAAGCGTCCATATATTTCAGCCTTCCATTTGGAGGGAATAGAGCAGAATGTTGTATTGATAGATTCAGTAAGCAAGCGTTATTCGGAGTGTGGTATTCGTATAGGTGCCTTGATTACGAAGAATAAAGAGGTGCACAATGCTGTAATGAAGTTCTGTCAAGCACGCTTATCACCACCATTGATAGGACAGGTGATTGCTGAGACATCCTTATCTACTCCACAAGAGTATATGGAGGAGGTATATGATGAGTATTTGGCTCGACGCAACTATTTAATAGATCAGTTGAATCAGATTCCTGGTGTGTTTGCACCGACGCCAATGGGTGCATTCTATGTGATGGTGCAGTTGCCTGTAGATGATACAGATAAGTTCTGTCAATGGTGTTTGACGGACTTCCAATACGAAGGTCAAACGGTAATGATGGCTCCAGGAAGTGGTTTTTATACCGATCCTAATCAAGGAAAAAAACAGGTGCGTATGGCCTATATATTAAATAAAGAGGATCTGGGTAGGGCCATGATGGTGCTGCGAAAAGCGTTGGAAGTATATAATACTGAAAGGGGAGAGTAGGGCGTTTGGTCTTGAAACTAGCAAATTCAGGTATAAAATGCACAAAAATCAATAAAAATATTGCTTTTTTTACGAAAAATTTGGTCATATCAAAAAAAAGCAGTACCTTTGCACTCGGTTTTGGAAAAAACAAAAGATTGAACCATTTGAACTTTTGAAACTTTTAAGACTTGCGCGCAGCGCATATGGTGGCTATAGCTCAGCTGGCAGAGCATCGGATTGTGGTTCCGAGTGTCGTGGGTTCGAGCCCCACTAGTCACCCAAAAAGACGACTTTGGTCGTCTTTTTTTGTATATATTGGTTTATGATTTGTTTATTTGAAAAAAAAGTTGTACCTTTGTGCGCTTTTTGTATAATGCGTTTAATGTAGGAAAACAAATGACTCGTAAGTTGGTATATTATTTTGTTTTGGCATTCTGTGTGATGTCATTACAGTCTTTTACAGTAGTGATAGATGCTGGTCATGGTGGTCATGATACGGGTGCTATTGGCTTGAGTACTGGTGCTCAAGAGAAGAACCTCAATCTATTAGTGGCTAAGCGCCTAGCAGATAAGATTCGTACTAGTTATCCTGATGTAAAGGTGGTATTGACGCGAGAGACTGATGTTTTTTTGCCTTTGCAAGAGCGTGCAGATATCGTTAATAAGTGCAAGGATACCAATAAACTATTTATTAGTATTCACACGAATGCTGCGGATAATCGTAAGGCATGTGGCGCTGAGACTTTTATCCTAGGAACGGAGCGTATGGAAGATAATTTAGATGTTGCAATGCGTGAGAACTCTGTGATGAAACTAGAGGAGGATCAGACCGTGTATCAAGGTTTTGATAACTCAATAGAAAGTTATATTATGTTTGAATTGATGCAGCACGATTATATGGATAATAGCTTATTGTTTGCGGAGAAAGTGCAAAATGAGTTTGTCGGAACTTTAAAACGAGCTAACCGTGGGGTTCGTCAGGCTGCTTTTTGGGTGTTGCTTAAGTCAGCATGCCCAGGAGTTCTAGTTGAAATGGGATTTATAAGCAATGAAGAGGAGGAGAAGTGGTTGGCTAGTTCAGCAGGGCAAACAGGAATAGTAAATAGTATATTTATTGCATTTGAAAATTATTATAAAGATTTAGCTAAATAGTATGAAAATTTCTAGAGAATTGAAGGTGGGTGTATTAGCCATCTTGTGTGGAGTTATTCTGTATTTCGGTTTGAATTTTTTGAAAGGTATCAATATCTTTTCATCTACATCTAGTTATGTTGGTCAATATGAGAAGATTAGTGGTCTAACAGAGCAAGCTCCTGTGTACATCAAGGGATATCAGGTTGGTTTGGTAGAGCGAATTCAGTATGATTTTACTCAATCACCAGCTTTTACAGTAGCAGTCTCAGTGAATAAGGATATTATGCTGCCAGAGGGAACTCAAATGGCTCTAGTGGCGGATGGCTTATTAGGTGGAATGGCTGTAGAACTGATTTTGCCAACTCAACAAACGGATGCCACTATTTATGAAAAAGGAGATACCTTGCCTTCTATTATCGTACCTGGCTTGTTTGATAATCTCGAACAAGGTGTGTTGGCTAAATTGGATAGCGTACTAAGTGAGACAACCACATTAGTGGCTAGTCTAAATGATGAAATGAGTGATGGTAATCTGCGCAAAGCATTGCAAAATGTTGAGCGTATTACTCAAGATCTGCAAGTTAGCGGAAGTGATTTGCGTAAGTTGACTCATAATCAATTGCCAGCTATTGTAGCCAAGGTTGATACAACTATGACAGGTTTTGCTGCAGTCGCTAGTGATGTGCGTGATGCAAATATTGTAAGCCTAGTAGATAGTATCAATACTGTTATTCGTGGTGTGAATCAAGCCATTAATTCACAGGATGGAACATTGGGCTTATTGTTGAATGATAAGGAGTTATATGAGAACCTAAATGTAGCGCTACAGGACTTGGATAATGTGGTGTTGAATATTGACTCTGTGGTGATGTCAGTTAAGGCTCGTCCGTTTATACAAAAGAAGCTGGCAAAATAGCTTATTTTGTGAGTGTCTAATTAGGTAAAAGTGTTGAAAAACTTTATATTTTATTGATTTATAGTTATATAAGAGGTTTTTGTGGAACTATATTGTGTGGAACTAGTGTTGTACTCTTATGTGAAAACCAATAAGTTATAAATCTGCTGTTGATATAAATCTTAGATAATCAAAATACGCAATCTAAAGCTTTGATTTTTTGTAGAATAAGTCATTTTGAATCACTATCCAAAAAGAGTGATTTTGGCATATCGAAAAAAAGCAGTACCTTTGCACTCGATTTCGAGAAAAACTGATTATTTACCACTTTTCAGAAATTGTAATTTATACTACTGTAGAAATGCAGTATAGGGGATAATGCGCCCTATAAAATAATAAGGTATAGAGATAATGCAAGAGCAAGTTAACATATTGTGGTCCGAGTGCCAACAGATTTTGCGAGATAATTTGTCGCAAAGTGCATACCAAACATGGTTTGCATCTGTTGATGCTATTCAATGGGAAAACAATGTGCTTGTTTTGCAGGTGAGAAGTCAGTTTATCGTAGATTATATCGAGGAGAACTATTTGGATATTCTTTCTCGCGTACTGCGTAGGGTATTCGGTGCGAGTGTGCGTCTAGAATATCGTGTGATGATGGCGGGTAGTAGCGTGGATATTCCAAGTGACTCTTTACGATTGCGTGAACCAGCATCTGCTCCGATATCACAAATGGCAGTAGAGCGTGTAAATAATTGGGATACTCATCTTAATAATCAGTATACTTTTGGTAATTTTATAAAGGGTGAACCCAATAAACTTGCTCGTGCTGCGGCAGTAGAGATTGCTAAGAAACCTGGTAAGACCCTGTTTAATCCACTCTTCTTGTTTGGAGGTAGTGGTGTAGGTAAGACGCACTTGGCTAATGCTATTGGTAATGAGGTGTGCGCGTTGAATCCAGAGGCTAGAGTGTTATATGTAGCGGCAAATACCTTTAAGTTGCAGTTCCAAGATGCCGTTAACCACAATAGAGTGCCTGATTTCTTGATGTTCTATCAGTCTGTGGATGTCTTGATTGTGGATGATATACAGTATTTTGCTGACTTGAAAGGTACTCAAGATACTTTCTTCCAGATATTCAATCACTTACAACAGAGTCATAAACAGTTGATCTTGACTTCTGATCGTAGTCCAATGGAGTTGCGTGGTATGCAAGAGCGTCTATTGACTCGTTTTAAATGGGGATTGGCAGCAGAGATTACCCGTCCTGATTATTCGTTGCGCAAAGATATTTTGTCCTATCGATTACATAAGGATGGTATCAAGTTAGAAGAGAATATCGTGGAGTATATTGCTACCAATGTAACAGACAATGTGCGTGATTTGGAGGGCGTGTTAGCTAGTTTATTGGCATATTCAACTTTGACTGATAGTCCTATAGATATAACTCTTGCGCAAACAGCAGTTGGTAGATTGGTTCAATTGCAACCTAAAACATATAATCCAAAAGATATTGTAGATACAGTATGTCAGCAATTGAACATATCAGAGCGTATTGTTACTGCGCGTTCTAGACAAAGAGAGGCTGTGCGAGCTAGAAATATCATTATATATCTTATTAAAAAGTATACGGATAGTTCGTTGGCTGAAATAGGTAAGCAAGTGCATCGTGATCATGCAACTGTAGCATACTCATTGTCAAATATGGATGATTTGATGAGTTATGATGCCGTTTTACGCCAAGAGGTTGCTAGTATCGAACGCGCACTAGGTAGATAATAGGTTAGAATTAGATATTTGAAAATCACCATCGCATTTGTGATGGTGATTTTTTTTGTTTTTTTGTTGAAATATTTGTATATTTCCTAAAAAAGCAGTAATTTTGTGGGCTGTTTATATAGAATATAAAAATCAGATATATGAAAAGAATTATTTTAACTTGTTTGGTATTCGTTTTCGCTATTTCTGCGATAGCTAAATCAGTAACTCCTGCAGCCTCTTTGCCTACTTATTATGAGGATATTAATGGAAAATCAGGCAAAACTCTCTTTGATGCTGTACATGTGGTAGCCAAGGTAGGCTATTCTTCATTAGGCTATGATGGTCTATGGTCTGCGTACAAATATACTGATCTGCGTGATAATGGTAAAGTTTGGGATATGTATAGCGATTGTAGTTGGACTTACAAATCTGATCAATGCGGTAGCTATAGTAGTGAGTGCGATTGCTACAACCGTGAGCACTCTATCCCTAAATCTTGGTATGGCGATACTAAGAGCGGTCCTGGTTGCGACATTTTCCATCTTGTTCCTACTGATGGTAAAGTGAATGGTATGCGTAGCAACTATGCTTTTGGTGAAGTGTCTAGTGCTACTTATACTTTTGACGGTGCTAAACTAGGTTCTGCTAAGAATATCACGATTATAGGTGGTAACACTATTGCAGGCAATGAAGGTACTTCTGTATCATGTTCTGCTAACAAGGTTTTCGAACCTCGCGATGAGTACAAAGGTGACTTCGCTCGTGGCTACTTCGGTACTATGATCAGATGGGCTAATGGTGATCATCAATCATTTACGGATGGTGATGGCGGAAAAATCTTTTCTTCTAGCTATACCACTGGTGCTTTTGGTCTTACCAAATATGGTGTGGCGCTACTTATGAAGTGGCACCGTCAAGATCCTGTTTCTCAAAAGGAAATCGACCGTAACAATGGTATCCAACAGACTCAAGGTAATCGTAACCCATTTATTGACTATCCTTACCTGGCAGAGTATATCTGGGGCGAGAAAGCGGGTGAAACACTTGACTTATCCAAGTTGATTACTGCATATGACTCTCGCTTTGTGTTGGGACAAAGTGATGGTTCATTGGAAGGTGGTAACAGCGGTAGTGGCAATGGCGGAAATGAAGATCCTACGGAGAAATGTACTATCATATGGATGGTGAATGGCGCAACATACACAACCGGCAATCCTACTACATCTGTGAATAAGGGTGGAGTAGTAACCCAATTGCCTACAGCTCCTAAGTCTTGCGACGAGATCAGTACACAGTTTGTGGGTTGGAGCGAAGATGTCATCGAGGGTACTCAAGATAATGTGCCTGCTGACCTCTTCTCTACTGCGGATGATGCACCAGATATCACACAAAACATTACTTTCCATGCGGTGTTTGCCAAACTCACAGAGGAAGAAGGACCTGTGTCCAATTCTCCATCTGTCTCTATGGATTTGAACAGCCAAGAGGGATGGACACTATCCGGTCTAATCAAGGATACCAAACACTGGCGTGTAGTAAGCGGAGCATATATTGAATCTCCACAAGTAGAGTTGGCTAATATCACCAGTATCAAGGTTAACCTTCGTACCTATGGTGGTTCTAGTTACAAAACACTTGTGTTCAGTATGAATGGTACCAATGTTGGAGAGATTAATGCAGAAACCAACAAACTCAAAGACTATACTTGGACTCCTACTTCAACTCTTTCAGGATCTGGTAAGTTGCGTTTCTCTAGCACCACTTGTACCGCAGAGAACGGTCCTGCCCTAAGCAGTATTACCATTAATCTCAATACAGGTACTCCTTCTGTCGTATATGTTTACTCGCGTTATATCACTTCATGTAATAATAACGGACCTACCGATTTGGAAGAGACCGTTGTTACTACACCAAGTACCAAGGTTATTCGCGATGGTCAACTCTTGATAGAGTATAACGGAGTATATTACAACACTTTAGGTCAACCCCTAAACTTCTAAACTCCTGAACTTCTAAACTCATAGAAATGAACATAGTAGAAGAAATTCGTCGCCTTTGTTGCGAGAAGAATGCCATTATTATGGCACATTATTACCAGCGTCCTGAGATTCAAGATGTTGCTGATGTGATAGGTGATTCTTTGGCACTGGCGCAACAAGCCGCAAAGACTAATGCGGATATCATTGTGATGTGCGGCGTGCACTTTATGGCAGAGACTGCTAAGATCCTCTGTCCTAACAAACGCGTACTTATTCCAGAACCTACTGCAGGATGTTCGTTAGCTGATAGTTGTCGTGCATCTGAGCTCAAGGCATGGAAAGAAGCACATCCAGAGCATATGGTGGTGTCGTATGTTAATACTACTGCCGCTGTCAAAGCGTTAACAGATGTGGTGGTGACTAGTAGCAATGCGCTGAAGATTGTAGAGCAACTACCAGCGGATAAACCTATTCTTTTTGGTCCAGACCAAAACCTGGGTGGCTATATCAATAAGATGACGGGCAGAAAGATGGATCTTTGGAATGGTGGTTGCCATGTACATGCGCGTTTTTCTGAGGAAGGATTACTACACCTTAAGGAGCAATATCCTCAAGCGAAAGTTTTGGCTCACCCAGAGTGCAAACCATTAATCCTTCAGCATGCTGATGTCATTGGTTCTACCCAATCGCTACTTAACTATGCTAAACAGCATTCAGAGCTCAAGCAATACCTGGTAGCTACCGAAAGTGGTATCTTGCATGAGATGCAAAAAGCATGCCCAGAGGTTGAGTTTATACCCGTTCCTGCAGTAATGGAGGATTTGACAATTTGTCAGTGTAACGAGTGCGAGTATATGCGAATGATTGATTTGCAAAAACTCTATGACTGCCTTCGCAAAGAAACAGGTGAAATCTTTGTCGATAAACAAGTGGCACAAGATGCAATTAAACCTATCAAAAAAATGCTTGAAATGAGTTGATGAATACACCACAAGAGGAATATTCTATAAGGAGTTTGGACAAAAGTCTGAACTCTTTTTTTTATTGCAGTATTTTGTCTGTTATGGGTAGTTGGCGTATATATTCGTAATAACCCCGTAATAACAGAGTATTGTCTGGTAAATATATGATTTTTGCCTTTTTTCTATAAAAAATGCGCGCGTGCTCTTGCGTATGTGCGAAAAAAGCAGTACCTTTGTCGCGAAATATGTAGTTTCGCCGCTTTGGCGAGTGAAAATATGCTTAAAAACATAAAAAACAACATAATTAATTAACTTTCTTAAATCATGGCAGAAGAAAAATTGAACATGTTAGCCGAATTCCCAGCCATCTCTGCAAAGACTTGGAAGGAGAAAATCGTAGCTGACCTCAAAGGCGCTGACTTCGATAAGAAGCTCGTATGGCGCACTTCAGAAGGCTTCAACGTACAGCATTACTACCGTCAAGAGGACCTCAAAGGTCTTAAGACTACCGTATCTGCACCAGGTCAATTCCCTTATGTGCGCGGTACCAAAACCCACAACG
>JAEIGA010018493.1_pt1 | contig 10619 bp, 7 predicted proteins | sample 9270691 | NCBI WGS metagenome assembly JAEIGA01 (sample SAMN17057246, study PRJNA624740) | gut metagenome | biome: biome; isolation source: fecal sample | host: Bos grunniens | place: China: Xizang | collected 2019 | reverse complement strand
TACCACCATCTCCCACCATATCAACCAGGCTATGAAGGCCCGGGGTATTATGAAACGGGACATCGACTATGTGGTCAAAGACGGTGAGATCATCATCGTGGACGAATTCACCGGCCGATTGATGTACGGCAGACGATACAACGAGGGTCTGCACCAGGCCATCGAGGCCAAGGAAAAAGTGGCGGTGGCCAGCGAGAGCAAAACCCGTGCCACCATTACCTTCCAGAACTTCTTCCGGCTTTACGAAAAGCTCTCCGGTATGACCGGTACCGCTCTGACCGAGGAGGAGGAATTCGGCGCCATCTACCGGCTGGATGTGGCGGAGATCCCCACCAACCGGCCCATCGCCCGGCAGGACCATCCCGATGCTGTCTTCAAAACCGAGGCCGGCAAGTTCCGGGCCATTATCAAGCAAGTGGAAGCCTGTTATGCCAAGGGCCAGCCTGTACTGGTGGGTACGGTTTCCATTGAAAAGAGTGAACTTTTAAGCAAACTGCTGAAAAAGAGCGGCGTTCCTCACAGTGTTCTGAACGCCAAGTTCCACGAGCAGGAGGCCCAGATCGTGGCCCAGGCCGGTCAGCTTGGCGCCGTGACCATCGCCACCAATATGGCAGGCCGTGGTACGGATATTATGCTGGGCGGCAACCCGGAATATATGGCTATGAACGACCTGGAGAAGGCCGGCTATCCCGACCAGTTGCTGGTCCAGGCCAACGCCTATTCCGAGACAGACGACGGGGAAATTCTGGCAATTCGGGCGCAATATGCCCAGTTGCTCGCCAAGTACAAAGCCGAAATGGCCGACGAGGCCCAGCAGGTGCGTCAGGCCGGCGGTCTGTTTATCATCGGCACCGAGCGCCACGAATCCCGTCGTATCGACAATCAGCTCCGTGGCCGTTCCGGCCGTCAGGGCGATCCCGGTGAGAGCCGTTTCTATCTGAGTATGCAGGACGATCTGATGCGCCTGTTCTCCTCAGACCGGGTCATTGGCGTGCTGGACACCCTGGGTCTGGACGAAGACACCCCCATCGACGCAAAAATCCTCTCCGGCGCCGTGGAAAATGCCCAGCGCAGCGTGGAAAGCCGAAACTTCCACAGCCGGAAAACCGTGCTGGAATATGACGATGTGATGAACACCCAGCGTGAGGTGATCTACGCCCAGCGGCAAAAAGTGCTGGACGGTGAGAACCTGAAGAACAGTATGCTGAATATGCTCCGGGAGTTTGTGGACGGCACCGTCACCGAAACCTTGGCGGAAAACGGCGGCGCAGCCGACGAAGCAAGCCTTGAAAAGCTCCAAACCGCCCTTTGCGGTCTGTTTATCCCCAACGGCACCAAGCTGGAAGCCGGTAACGATCTTGCCGACCGCATTTATGAAATGGCCCTGGGCGTGTACGCAGCCAAGGAGACCCGTTACACGGAAGTCCTGATGCGGGAAATCGAACGGGTGATGATGCTGCAGGCGGTGGACGAATACTGGATGGACCACATCGATGCTATGGACGATCTGAAGCAGGGTATCGGTCTGCGAGCCTACGGTCAGCACGATCCCGTGGTGGCCTATAAAGAGGAAGGCTTCCAGATGTTCGAGGCTATGGTCACCGCCATCCGGGAGGAGACCATCCGCCGGGTGTTCCTGTTCGAGCTGCAGCCCACCCAGGAACTCAAGCGGAAGCGCGTCGCCAAAGAGACCGGCGCCTCCGGTGCTTCCGACGGCACTATGAAACAAAAGCCCATTCGCAAGACCCAAAAAATCGGTCCCAACGATCCCTGTCCCTGCGGCAGTGGCAAGAAGTATAAAAAGTGCTGCCTGCAGAAAGACAAAATGAATTGAGAATTTATGCCTATCATCATAAATAAGCAAAACTCAATGGAATATCTTGTGGCGGAGGATATTGCTGTACCCCACGCCTTTACCACCCGGTTGGGCGGTGTGAGTACGGGATATCTGGAAAGCCTGAATCTGGGCGCCAACCGGGGTGATGATCCTGAAAATGTGGTGGAGAATTACCGGCGTTTGGCTGCGGCCATCGGCTTCTCTCCGGATAAAATGGTCCTTGCCCACCAGACCCACAGCGACATCGTCCGGGTGGTCACAGAAGAAGATTGCCTGGGTAGCCACTCCCACCGGGATTACCCGGAATGTGACGGCCTGGTGACCGACAAACCCGGCATTGCTTTGGTGGTATTCACCGCCGATTGCACCCCCATTTTGTTCCATGACCCTGTCACCGGGGCAGTGGGCGCAGTCCACGCAGGCTGGCGTGGTACGGCCAATGGTATCGCCGCCAAAACCGTAGATACTATGGTCGCCGCCTTTGGTTGCAAAACAGAAAACATCCGTGCTGCCATCGGCCCCAATATCGGCCCTTGCTGCTTTGAAACAGATGCCGATGTGCCGGCGGCAATGATGGACGCCTTTGGCGCAGAAGCAAACGCCTATATCCGCCAGAAAGGCGAAAAATATTTTGTAGATTTGAAAGGTCTCAATGCCCTGTGGCTTACCCGCAGCGGCGTGACCGACATTACCGTTTCCAACGAATGTACCTGCTGCCAATCCCATCGGTTCTGGTCCCACCGGGCCACCAAGGGACAGCGCGGCTCTCAAGGTGCAATCATTGTATGTAAGTAAGGAGGGATAAAAATGAAACGGCTGGCAGCACTGTTATTGTGCCTGTGCCTGCTCCTTTGCGGTTGCAGGGGAAATGGCGACTATGTCCCCACCGGCAACGGTCTGGACTACGATGACGATTACACCGGCGCCCACAATGCGCCCCCCACCCCGGACAGTCCCCAGCAGATGACCTTTGCCTACTATCCTGCCCGTTCCTTAAATCCCTACCTTTGCACAGACTACACCAACCGCACACTGTTTTCCCTGCTGTATCAAAGCCTTTTCGTCACCGACCGGGACTATGTGACCAGCCCCATGCTTTGCAAGACCTACTCCGTGTCCGATGACGCCAAAAGCTACACCTTCTATTTTGAAAACGCCACCTTCTCCGACGGCTCCTATCTCACCGCCAACGATGTGATTGCCAGCTTCCAGGCCGCCCGGGAATGTGAATACTACAAGGGCCGTTTCCTGCACATTACCGAAATCGTCCCCACCAACGACGGCGGCGTGACCATCCATCTGGACACCCCCTACGAAAATCTGCCCCTGATTTTGGATATTCCCATCGTCAAGGCAGACCAGGTGGCCATCGACCGGCCTTTGGGTACAGGTCCTTATGTTCTGTATACCGCTGCCGGCGGCGACAGCTTGCGCAAGCGGACCGACTGGTGGTCCAGGGCACGGCTGCCCTTCCAGACGGAAATCATCAATCTCTTCTCCGCAGAATCCACTGCCCAGATCCGGGACCGTTTCGAGTTCTTTGACCTAAGCCTGGTATGCGCCGACCCCGGCTCCGACCGGTATGTAGACTACCGCTGTGACTTTGAGCTTTGGGATTGCGAAAACGGCATTTTCCTGTACCTGGCCACCAGCCGGGACAGTGAAATTTTCAAAAATGACCTGGTGCGAATTGCGCTGACCTACGCCGTGGACCGGGACTCCCTCATCGACGAATTCTACCGGGGTTTTGCCCGCAGCGCCAGCCTGCCCGCATCCCCCCTGTCCCCCTATTACAACAAGACTTTGGCTGACCGCTACAGCTACGATGCCATCAAATTCCTCCAGGCGGTAAAGGATGCCGGCTTCGAGGGCCACAAGATCGTTTTCCTTGCCAACAGTGACGATAGCCTTCGGCTGCGTGTTGCCCGCCGCATCGGCAAGATGCTGGAGGAGTGCGGCCTGGAAGTGGAAATGAAGGAACTCAGCGGCACCCGGTACACCGATGCCATCAAGACCCGACAGTATGACATCTACCTGGGTCAGACCCGATTGTCGCCCAATATGGACCTGTCCGCCTTCTTCGCCACCTACGGTGAGCTGAGCTGGGGCGGTGTCAATGACCTGGGCGCCTATGCTTTGAGTATGCAGGCCCTGGAAAACCACGGTAACTATTTCACCCTCCACAAGCAGGTCATGGACAGGGGTCTTATCTGTCCCGTTTTGTTCCGCAGCTACGCAGTTTACGCCTCCCGCGGCCTGGTTTCCCAGCTGACACCGGCCCGTGACAGTGTGTTCTTTTACACCTCCGGACGGACCTTGGAGGACGCAAAAACCTGATTTTTCCGGAAATTTCCCCCATTTTTTCCAATTGCAGAAATTTCGACATATTGCCCAAAGTGCGCCGTTTTGTTATGCGGCGCACTTTTTTCTGCCAAAAATGCGGATTTCTCCCTGTTTTTCCTTTGATTTTTACCCTGTTTTTCGCCCGAATTTGACAGGGTTTTTCCATTCTTGCTTGCAACTTGACTTGACTTGTGATATAATGCGAATGGTTTATAATCGCTTGGATTATGACCATCTGTAAAACCCGATTATTCTCCGGAATTTTCCCAATACTAAAAGAGAGAGAGTTTGCAGTTATGGATCGTAAAAAAAGACAAATTTCCGGCATCAAAAGCCTGATTCGCGGCCTGGACGGTTTGTTCGAGATTTTGTTGCTGGCAGTGGCATATTATTTCATTTGGCGACACGGTTATGAAGCTGAGCCGTTCCCGGCTTATTTCGGTATGGGCAAGTACCTGCTGGCCGGCGTATACGGCTTGCTGGTGGTGGTCCTGTTCTTCGCCTTTGACGGCTTTAAGTTCGGCTACCTGAAGGCAACCGACGCCCTTATCAGCCAGGGTCTGGCTTTGGTGATCTCCAACTTTATCACCTACTGGCAGCTTTGCCTCATCGCCAACAAGCTCATTGCTGTCACCCCCATGCTGATACTGACCCTGGTGGGCGGCGTGATCTGCCTTGTGTGCGTGGCAACCTTCACCTGGGTATACCATCAGATCTATACACCTAAGAATATGGCCATGATCTTCGGCCGGGACAATGCCATCACCCTGAAATTCAAGATGGAGACTCGCCCGGACAAGTATGCCATCAAAAAGCTGATTCCCGTGGAGGACGGTTTCGAGAGCATCTGCCAGCAGATCGTCAACTATGACGCCGTCATCATCAACGATGTCCACGCAGAGATCCGCAACGATATTTTGAAATTCTGCTATCAGAATCGCATCCGCACCTATGTGACCCCCAAGCTGTCGGACATCATCGTCCGTGGCGGCACCAGCATCACCCTGTTCGACACCCCTCTGCTGCTGGTCAAGGGCAACGGTCTGACCCCCGCCCAGCAGATCGCAAAACGGCTTTTGGACCTTTGCCTCTGCCTGCCGGCTATGGTCGTGGCTGCGCCTGTTATGCTGTTGGTAGCCATTGCTATCAAGGCAGAGGACGGCGGCCCTGTGTTTTATAAGCAGGAGCGCATCACCCTGAACGGCAAGCCTTTTATGATTATCAAATTCCGCAGTATGATCGTCAACGCAGAAAAGGCCGGCGTTCCCCAGTTGGCCCAGGAGCACGATCCCCGGATCACCAAGGTTGGCCGGTTTATCCGTGCCACCCGTCTGGACGAGATTCCCCAGATCCTCAACATTATCAAGGGCGATATGAGCATCGTCGGCCCCCGTCCCGAGCGGCAGAGCTATATCGACCAGTTTACCAAGGAAACCCCTGAATTCACCTTCCGTACCAAGGTCAAGGGCGGCCTTACCGGCTTTGCCCAAATCTACGGCAAGTACAACACCTCCCCCTACGATAAGCTCCGTCTGGATATGATGTATATCGAGAATTACTCCTTCATTCTGGACATCAAGCTGATTCTGATGACCATCCGCATCATGCTGAAGAAAGACAGCACCGAAGGCATCGACAAAGCAGAAGAAGCCCAACGAAAGACCGATGAGATCCTCCACCAGTTGCACGAAGAACGGGAAAAAGAAGAAACGCTCACCGGCGCAGGAAAATAAAAACAGGAGGCTTTATGAAAAAAGCTGTTTGCATCAGCTGCACCCACCATTACCGGGAGCGCACCGCTCCGGTGGAAGCAGTGCTTCGTGATAAAGGATACGAATGCACCTATATCACATCAGATTTTAATCATAACTCCAAAGAACATTATACCGTGGACGATCTGCCCCATTGCATCCAGATCCCCACGATGCCCTACCGCAAAAACATCTCTCCCCAGCGGATTTTATCCCATATTCGTTTTGCCCGGGACACCTTCAAAAAAGTGGCCCAGCTGCAGCCGGATGTTATCTATGTGGAGGTGCCGCCCAACAGTCTGTGCCGGCAAGCCGCCCGTTACAGAAAGAAACATCCTCAGGTCAAGCTGATCGTGGACATCTTCGATATGTGGCCTGAGAGTTTTCCCAACAACCGCGCCAAGCAGCTTTTGGCGATCCCTTTCCGGGTATGGGGCCGGTTCCGCAACAAAGGACTTCCCCACGCGGATTTGGTGCTCACCGAATGTGACCTGTTCCGCAACAAGCTGCAACCCCATTTGCAAAACACCCCCAACCGCACATTCTACCTTTGCCGCCCCGGCGCTACTACCGGGCAGGTGAAGGCGCTGCCCCAACAAGAGGCCATTCACCTGTGCTATTTGGGGTCGATCAACAACATTATTGACATTCCCACCATCGCCGCCCTGATCGGGCAGGTGCAGAAACTGCGCCCTGTGGTACTGCACATTATCGGCGACGGTGAAACAAGAAATGACTTTATCGCCGCTGTAAAAGAAACCGGCGCCCAGGTCCAGTTCCATGGCAAGATCTACGATGCCGCCCAGAAGCAGTCCATCTTCGATCAGTGCAGCTTTGGACTGAACATTATGAAGTCCTCTGTCTTTATCGGACTGACGATGAAATCTCTGGATTACTTTGCCGGCGGTCTGCCCATTATCAACACCATTCAGGGCGATACCGCAGATTTGGTAAACCACCGCAATATGGGTATCAATATACAGCGTGACGATCTGCCTGCCACTGCCGCCGCGATTGCTCAAACATCCCCGGAGGCCAATTTCCAAATGCGGCGCGCCACATTGGATACTTTCCGGGAACTTTTTGAAGAAAATACATTCCAGGAGAACTTGCGGCAATTGCTGTCGCAGCAAGGAGTCTGAACTATGTCACAGATCACGGTACTTTTGGCTACCTACAACGGAAGTAAATATGTCAGACAGATGATCGACTCTGTGCTGGCGCAGGATTTTGAAGATTTCCATCTGGTGCTGTCCGACGACAGTTCCAAGGATGAGACGCCGCAGATTCTGGATGAATACGCCGCTATGCACCCCGGCAAGGTCACCCATTACCGCTCCGGCCAGCGTTTCGGCAATGCCCAGAATCACTTCATGCACCTGCTGGAGAAGTTCCACGACACGCCCTATATTATGTTTTGCGATCAGGACGATTACTGGCACCCGGATAATATATCCAAAACCCTGCAAAAAATGCAGGAAACAGAAAAACCCGATCTGCCGGTCCTGGTCCATACTGACCTGCGGGTCGTAGACGGCGTGCTGCAGGAAATGGATCCGTCCTTTATACATTTTTCAAAACTGCAGGGCGAGCGGCTGCAACTGAATCAGCTGCTTGTACAAAATGTCGTCACCGGCTGTACCGTTATGATGAACCGCGCGCTGGCCGAACTTGCCTGCAGCCATATGCCCGAGGGTCCGATCCTTATGCACGATTGGTGGCTGGCCCTTATCGCTGCCGCCATGGGCGCTGCCGCTTATCTTCCGGAAGCCACCATCGACTACCGCCAGCACGGCAACAATACCGTAGGCGCCAAAAACACCCGTTCCGCATCTTACATTTTCAAAAAAATCAAAAACGATGGTGTGAAGACCGCTATGGCCCAGACCTTTGCCCAGGCAAAGATTTTCGACGACTGTTTCGGCCCTATGCTGGATGATCAAACCCGGGCAACCGTTCGGGCCTATGCCGCTATGACTGACCAAAACGGTTTTCTCCGCCGCATAAATTATATAAAATACGGCTTTTGGAAGTGCGGTCTGCAACGGATCGCCGCGCAACTGCTTTGGGGATAAGGAGGCTCCGCAAAATGGTTGTTTCTGAAAACAACAAACTCTACCGCATATGTGATCGTTTTGTGATGATTCTGCTGTGTGTGCTGATGGCAGACTGCGCAGTACTGGGCTCCGGCCGACTGCTGTCTGTAGGTCCCTTGGGTGTCCGGATGCTGCTTTTCGGTGTTATGATGGTAGCGTCCCTGCCGCTGATCCTGCAGCAGCTTCCCAAGCTGATCAAGAATCGTTTTCTTTGGCTGCTGGCAGCTTTTATCGGCTGGCTGGCAATCGCAGCTGTATTGGGTATTGCAAACAAAAATAGCCGCTCCGCATTGGCTTCCGATATTAAAGGCTTCGCCTACCTTGCCGCGGTGCTGCCTGCCTTGTGCGTGCTCAACACAAAAAAACGCATCCACACCCTGATGCGAGTCATTATGTACGCCAGCGTGGTGCTGTCGGTGATCTCGCTGGCACTGGTGTTCCTGTACAACTGGGCGCCCAATTTCTTTAACTGGCTGATAGACCACGATGTGGATCACCATATCACGATGTTTTCCGGGGTTTCCTCCAAGATCCCCCGCCTGTTCTACAAGAGTACACCCTATTTCCTTTGCGGATGCGCATTCCCCATTTATTTTGCTTCCATCCGGCAGGATAAAAAATACCGCTGGGGCTATGCCATCATTACCGGACTTTCCCTGTTTGCCCTGCTGCTGTCTTATACCCGCTCCATTTACCTGGCCGTGGGTCTTGCCGCAGCGTTCTTGGCCACTGTGCTATATCTGACTGCCGAACCAGCCGCCCGCAAACAACTGGCAAAGGTTCTTGGCGCATCTGCGCTATGTTGCATTATGCTGATCGCATTGTGCAGCACTGTGCTGCAAGCCAACTACTTCGGCTATGCTCTGGACCGTTTGGGCATCACTTTTATAGAGCTCGACTCCGGTGACAGCCCCGGTTCCAGCACAGATCCCACCGTTGGAAAACCGGGCCAAACCGATCACTATCAGAACGAAACCATTGCATCGGATAAATACCGGGCCGCCACCCGGGCAGAGCTGATAGAAAACATCAAGACCTCTCCAATCTGGGGTCACGGACTTGGCAAAACCCTGGCTGTCCGGAATCATCTTGCCAACGAGTATATTTATCTGGACATCTGGATGAAGGCCGGTATCATCGGCCTTGCCCTGTTCTTTGCGCCTATGGCGCTGCTGGCGATAGACACCATCAAAAAAATCAAAACTTTGCCCGATGTTGTACGGCTGCGCGCCCCCTGGTTGGCTGTCCTTTTGGGCTTTGTGGCATTTTCCTATTTTAATCCTTATATGAACGCTGCATTGGGCATTTTGTTCTACTGTTGCACCGCCGGCGTATCTTACACAAATCATAACACTTAAACACAGGAGGATCTCTATGAAAGGTATTATTTTGGCCGGCGGTTCCGGCACCCGTCTGTACCCCCTGACCCTGGTTACTTCCAAGCAGCTGCTGCCTGTCTACGACAAGCCCATGATCTACTACCCCATGTCCACCCTGATGCTGGCTGGCATTAAGGATATTCTGATCATCTCCACCCCCACCGACACCCCCCGTTTCCAGGAGCTGCTGGGTGACGGCAGCCGCTACGGCGTGAAGCTGAGCTATGCGGTGCAGCCCTCTCCCGACGGTCTGGCACAGGCATTCATCATCGGTGAGGAATTCGTCGGTGACGATACCGCCGCCATGGTTCTGGGCGACAACATCTTCTATGGCAACGGCTTCAGCACCATCCTGGCCCGGGCCTGCGCCAATGCAGAGGAAGGCCGGGCAACCGTCTTCGGCTACCATGTTCACGATCCCGAGCGCTTCGGCGTTGTGGAATTCGATGCTGACGGCAAGGCCGTTTCCATTGAGGAAAAGCCCAAGCAGCCCAAGTCCAACTATGCCGTCACCGGCCTGTACTTCTACCCCAAGGGCGTAGCCGCCAGAGCCAAGGAGGTCAAGCCCTCCGCCCGCGGCGAGCTGGAGATCACCACCCTGAACGATATGTACCTGCAGGACGGCAACCTGAGCGTAGAACTGCTGGGCCGTGGCTTTGCCTGGCTGGACACCGGTACATTCAAGAGCCTTTTGGAGGCTGCCGAGTTTGTGGAAATGAGCCAGAGCCGGCAGAATATTCAGATCTCCGCTCCCGAGGAGATCGCCTATGTAAAGGGCTGGATTAACAAAGAGCAGCTGCTGGAGGCCGCTGCCGCCTACGGCAAGAGCCCCTACGGCGAGCATCTGCGCCGGGTGGCAGAAGACAAGCTGCGTTTCATTGAAAAACACTAAGGAGAGAAAGAAAATGACTATTATTGTAACCGGCGGCGCCGGATTTATCGGTTCTAACTTTGTATTCCATATGCTGGGCAAGTACCCCGACTACCGCATCGTCTGCCTGGACAAGCTGACCTATGCCGGCAACCTGTCCACCCTGGCTCCCGTGATGGACAACCCCAACTTCCGCTTCGTGAAGCTGGACATCTGCGACCGTGAGGGCGTTTACAAGCTGTTCGAGGAAGAGAAGCCCGATATGGTGGTGAACTTCGCCGCCGAGAGCCATGTGGACCGCTCCATTGAGAACCCCGAGGTATTCCTGCAGACCAACATTCT
>JAEIGA010018492.1_pt1 | contig 10620 bp, 5 predicted proteins | sample 9270691 | NCBI WGS metagenome assembly JAEIGA01 (sample SAMN17057246, study PRJNA624740) | gut metagenome | biome: biome; isolation source: fecal sample | host: Bos grunniens | place: China: Xizang | collected 2019 | reverse complement strand
TGACCAGCGCAACTCACTCTCATTGGCATACATCATCATGGGCACATCGTGATTCTTCTCGTAGGCCTCAAGACCACTTATAATGAAGTAGGTCTTGTTGGGATCAGGCATGTTGGGTACAAGATTGGCCACCGCCTTTTCAAGTTGAGCTACTGCTGCAACAATCTGTTCATCGGTACCACCCGTTTCAAGCAAAGTTTCAGCAACAGCCAGTGCATCTTTATACTCACTCAAATCAGCATACTGCATAACATGCTTTCCCTCCTCAGGATTCACCTCAATAGCGGCATCATAGGCATTTTGGAGCGCAATAAGACTCGCCATACCACCACTACTAATTTCGATAGAGGTGATGCCTTCGAGGTTGTTGAACTTAAATGCAAACGAATTATAGGACTCGTCCATAACAAAAGATGCTTTATTACCTATTATGCTAATCTCAGCATCAATCTTGTATCCCAGATAGTCGTAGATTGTAAGTCCATCAAATGAACATGTCTTATCTGCTGTGAGGGTAATTGAGGTAGCTCCTTCAAAGAGATGGACAGTCTCGTAACAGATAGCATTCTCAACCAAGCGGGTAAGCGGGAGCTCTACCACCTCAAGAATATACCATGAAGAAGGAGTATTGAATCCTCCACCCCAAACACAAATACCCTCGCTGACACCAGTACCATTGTTGTGCCAATTACAATGGAATGTCTTGCCGTATGATTTGAGGTTAAACTGACCACCACCAAGAGGAACAACTTCGATTGTATCAGGTTCGTCAGCCAACACCAGTTTAGTATCACTCTCATAACGTCCAATCCAGCGGTTGCTCTTGACATTCTTTATCTCGTAGTAGTGTGCATCATCGTCACTGGGGATGGGTTCAAGAATAAACTCCTGCTCCTGACGTTCCTTCGCAAAGTTTTCCCACCAAAGCACATCATTATTTATAGATAGAGCCTTGTGCACACCCTGATTAGCATAAAACGCAGGGTTAGCCGAAACGATACGGTAGGTCTTTCCGCCTTCAGGATAGATAAACTCCAAGTCTTCTGTTACCAACTCACGCGCTTGCTCAAGAGCATAGATTGCATTGAGCATATCCTCATCAGAGGCGTTTTCATCAGCAATTACAGCCTCAGCATGGGCAATGGCCTCATATAGAGAAGTCAAATCAGTGGTGTAGAATCCGGGATCTGAGCCGTGATAAGCATGAAGATCCTTGGTAAGGCTAAGTTCTTTCATCAACTCGTTTTTCCATTCAGAGATGACATTAACCTCAATATGGGTAGGAGTAGTTCGCCAATTTCGTGATACGAAACCAAAGCTAAAGCTTGTATACTCACCTTCGGGAAGGGTAACTTCAAGGTAGTGTGCACCACCAGCTGAAGCCCCCCACGATGAGTGGAAGTAGGTACCATTGTCACCATCAAGCATACCTGGGACACCCTGACCATCAGGGCTATTCAGCGTATTATGGCATGCATTGGTTGCCACCATACTTTCGTCGAGGTAAATCTGCTCACCATTGGCGTCTTTCATAAAGAACTCGGCCAAAGCGAAACACTTGTTTCCACCACCATCGGTATCACCCGTGTTGCCATCGAGTACGGTAAATCGTACTTTTGTCAATGGTGCTTCAAAGGTATACAGGCGCGACTCCCATGTATTCTGTCCATTCACCTCTGTTCCAGGCAAGCCATCCGCAGACGTAAGTACAATGGGGAATGTATCTACCGAATTGGGATTATCAAGTATCTCCTGCATGGCATTGTGCAAGGCAGTAATATATTGAGCTGTTTCCACAGCACTCTTCTCTCCGTCCATAGCAGCATCCAAGGCTGTTGCAGCCTCTTCGCGCAAGGACTCAAGCGCGGCCAGAAGCGCAGGAGACAACATTCCGGGATCCTCTCCTACGAGCCCCTCTTCTTTAAGGTTGTCAATAAATTCATCGACCTCATCAAACACTATATAAAGGCTGTCAAGTTCCACCTTAGCTATAGCCTCGCCCAATAAGTCGACCTTCTCAGCTACTTCATCACGAACAAGGGTGGCAGCTTCATACAATTCTTTATATTCTGCTGACATTGCCTGCAAGGCTGTATACTGCTCTGCTACATCCTCTGACCATTCAGCGGCAAGCACACGGTCAGCATGAAGGAGAACGTCATTGAATCGGCGATAATCTCCTATAGACTTATTTGCCAAGCGAATCGCCCAATATAAGTCTTCATCGGCTTGCCATACAGCATCAGCTGTGACCACACCTTTGGCTACAGCTATCTGATCATTCAGATATGCTAAGGTATCCACATGCATCTTATGCGTCAGGCAGGTGTCGGCAATAGCCAGCGTAGCTGCCATATCAATCTTTGCCATTTCATTGAGCGCATCAGCCTCACTCATATTACCGAAGTAGTAGAGTGTAGCATTGTCCCAAATGACAAAATTGGCGTTAGTGCTCTCTGTCTTGATACCTACACGGAGGTTGCCAGCTTCAGGCAGGGTAACGGCTACATTGAACTTACCTGTATGCGCCCACTTGTATTCAGACTTGTCGGGATTGTCCGTCGCTACGGGAACCGAAGCATCATTGGCAAAGAGCGATACACCAGTAATATTATCCTTATTAGACACATCATTGTTTTCTTGCAATGTGGCTGCCATATAGGCGCCAAACACATAGGTACCTGAAGGCAGGTTGCGCACCGTCTGAGAAATATAGTTATCAGCCAGGCCAGCACCACCACCGTTCCAGTTTTCGAGTGCTTTACCATGGAATCCATGATATGCGGGACGGGTGCTCTGGCTCTTCTGCACCTTGCCAAACACAGCATCACCACCAACATTCCAATGTTTGATACCCAACTCCATGTCGGGATTACTCAGCCTTGAGGTCATGTCCTCAACTTGGGCAGTAGCTGTCAGCATAGCCGTAGCTGCAAGGCCCACACATAATAGTCGCAGATTGTTTTTCATATTCAGATTTTTAAAGTGTTTTTGCATATATATATATAAATTATCATTTATGAAAGAATTCTTCCAATATGAAGAGAATCCTACATAATTCTTTTCTTTCGTGTTATTTTGGTATATTCTTCAATTTGCGGAACTTGTCGGGAGAAACACCATAGTACTTCCGAAAAATAGAATGAAAATGTTCTACTGTCACAAATCCCATCCGGAAAGCCACTTCCTTACATGTCAGATCTCCTTCAAGAAGGAGTTCTTTACTACGAGCCAGTTTTAGTTGCAGAAAATAATGCCCTGGCGAGAATCCCGTATAGGTTTTAAACATTTTTCTGAAAAGTGAATAACTCATTCCTATTTCATGAGCTATATCCTCCATCTTTACTGTCTCATGAGAATGATCATTCATGTATTTCTTTGCCAGATTAATCTTATTAAAAAGTTGATCACTTATCTCAGCAGGTTGCTTGGACTCTGCATATATACTGCTCAATATGAGATTGACATATCCGGCCAACTGTTGTTGATATGCAGGTTTCTGTCTGATAGCACAGTCATAGGCTTGTTTAAATAATTTCCACAATGTTTCGTGCACACCTACTTTGAAGACAGGGCTGTTCTGTGAAAAAAATCCTTGTTGCACCAGATGATTGGCGAAATCCCCCTTAAAACCTATCCACGCCTCTGCCCATCCAATTTCTGCATCAGGAAGATAGCAGTGGAATTCGCCTGGAAAAATGACAAAAGCATCTCCTGCGGCTACCTTTGTGCGGTTGTAATGAGCTGACTCAAACCATCCTGCTCCCCTTATGATATATACAATTTGGAATTCATCAAGAACACGACCCTTCTCTTGGCTGAAATGGTACTTAGCAGGATGATCTCCGTATGGATACGACATACCATTGGCACCCTCTTGCATACCAACCGTAGTAGTGACAAGGCCCCACTTGTAATCTACCTCCTGCGCGATTAGGTACTTTATGAATTCCATAGTATTTAATTATTTGTATACCATACAATAGAAGAAATCTCTAGTGCAAATATAGGATTCTTTTTTTCAAAAAAACAAAGAAATATATTTTTTTTCTTATAATATCAAAAAGCTAAATACAATTGTCATTATCTATAATTTTCATCTAGAAAAAAGAGCCTTTGCGCCGAAAGGCATGAAGACCAGTGTGCCTGGCCTACGCTGACTATCTCCTCTACCGATAACTGTTACAAACTACCACGATAAAAAAACAAAATATTGGTTAAAAGAAAAGAGTCCGGTAATACCGAACTCTTTACCAATAAACTTCTTATTAATCCGTCCAACTTTTTGGGGTCACTTCACAAAAAGCACACAGGGAATATAAAATCTCGTCTTCTGCAAGACGCATATTCAATCCTAGTAGCTAATCTGCGCAAGCATCTCTGCCATCTTCTCTATACCCTCTTGCAAGGGTTTCTGCACCATTCCCTTGATGAAGGGATTGAGCTCCGTACGCAGGGTGAGTTTCATCTTGCTGGCCTCGTCAGAGGTGGGCAACATCTGTATCCACAGAGTAAGGGGAATGGGAGAGGTAGTTGCCTCAAGCTTCACGCACTTGGGTTCCTCACGCTCGATAATCTTGAAAGCGATGTCGCCCACGGGAGCTACGCTGATACTTACGGTATCGCGGTCAAATTTCAACTCCTTCACCTTATCCTGCGGTATGCGGTCCTTCACACTCTCCAAATGGGAGAGGTCCGACAACATATCATACACACGTTGTTGGCTATAAGGTATATTCACCACTTTGCTCTCAAACTGATTCATAGGAGCACAATTTTATAGCATAGTGCTGATTACTGATTCCAGTGAGCAGGATCCTTACGCCACTCATTGAGCAAGGGAAGCTCATCCTCTGTAATATAACCAGTCTCCTGAGCCACCTCAAGCACAGCCTCATAGTTGGTCAATGTAATCAACTTCACATCAGCTGCCTCGAAAGCCTTCTCAGCAACATCAAAACCATAAGTATATGAAGCAACCATACCGATAACCTCGCAACCATTGTTACGAACGGCCTGAACTGCCTTCAAGCTGCTACCACCAGTAGAGATGAGGTCTTCAACAACTACGACCTTCATACCGGGACGGAGGTCACCCTCGATGAGGTTCTCCAAACCATGGTCTTTGGGAGCCGAACGTACATATACGAAGGGAAGGTTGAGCAAGTCGGCCACGAGAGCGCCCATAGCAATGGCACCTGTAGCCACACCAGCAATGGCATCTACCTGTCCGAAACGCTCTTGGATAACACGAGCAAACTCAATCTTGATAAAGTCACGCAGACCAGGATAAGAGAGGGTCTTTCTATTATCACAATAGAAAGGTGATTTCCAACCGGAAGCCCATGTAAAGGGGTTTGAAGGTTGCAACTTAATAGCTTTGATTCTCAGCAGTTTCTCTGCATAAATTTTCTCAAGAGTTTTCATATCTCAAATCTTTTTTCTTATAAAACAAACGCAAAGATAGCACAAAGTACGAGAAATACATACACAAATCCCGGAAATTCTTAAAAAATTCCGGGATTTGAATAAGATATACAACTAATTGTTCTATTAAGCAAATTCGCTCCAATCAGTCAAGCGCATATCACCTTTGCGCATCAAAGCGTCATGCATACCGAATGCTGCACGCAGATTATGGCACGTATGCCCCTTAGCAGAAAGGTGGAGGTAATCCCACAGCATCTGACGATAATCTGGGTGTGCACAATTCTCTATGATAGCCTTGGCACGCTCCATAGGGCTTTTTCCACGCAAGTCAGCAATACCCTGTTCAGTAATCATGATATTGACGCTATGCTCGTTGTGATCCACATGCGACACCATGGGGACAATAGCACTAATCTTACCATCCTTAGCCACTGAAGGGCAAGAGAAGATGCTGATGTATGCATTACGAGTAAAGTCACCCGAACCACCTATACCATTCATCATCTTTGTACCGCACACATGAGTAGAGTTCACATTGCCATATATATCAGCTTCGAGGGCAGTATTCATAGAAATGAGTCCCAAGCGACGTGCAACCGCAGGGTGATTAGATATTTCTGATGGGCGCAAAATGAGTTTATCCTTGAAGAAGTCAATATCATCGTAGATACTCTTGAGGCCCTCATTGCTCACACTGAGTGAGCAGGTACTACCAAACTTACAACGACCAGAGCGAATGAGGTCGATTACAGAATCCTGTATCACCTCAGTATACATTTCAAAGGCAGGAACAGTTGGATCCGCGCCAAGTGCACCGAGCACCGCATTGGCCACATTACCTACGCCACTCTGCAAAGGGAGGAAAGTAGAGGGGATGATACCACGTTTCATATCGTTGATAAGAAATTGCGCCACATTGTGACCAATCTGCATGGTAATGGGGTCAGCATCAGTGAAAGGACGCGCTTCATCGGGAAGATTCACCTCAACGACACCTACAATCTTAGCTGGATCTACTTGAATATAGGTTGTTCCGATACGATCGCTGGGGCTATAAACCGGTATCTCGCGGCGCATTGGAGGATCAATAGGTTCGTAAATATCATGCAACCCCTTAGGAGCTGTACCATAAGCACTATTGAGCTCAATAATAATCTTATCAGCCAAGCGGGCCACAGTAGGTGCAATGCCCACACCAGCAGTAAGATATATCTTGCCGTCTGGAGTCACGTCACAAGCCTCCAAAATGGCCACATCAACCTTGCCCATAAAGCCGTAACGAAGCTCTTGAGCCATCTGAGAGAGATGGATATCATTGTAGGAAATCTCACCAGCATTCACAGCCTTGCGGAAATCGCCATTCGTGGTGTAAGGAGCGCGATAGCGTAACGCCTTGGCACGGGTGAGAGCGCCATCGCACGAATCTCCGGTAGATGCGCCTGTAAAAAGACCTATTTGAAATGGGCGTCCTGCAGCATGCTCAGCCTCTGCAATACGTGCAATCTCGGCTGTTACCACTTTAGGAGTACCAGCAGGAGTGAAGCCACCCAAACCTACGTTATATCCATGCTTCACATGACTCGCAGCTTCAGCTGCGCTAATAATCTTCAAACTCATAGTATTATTTCCCTTTAATTGATTTTTCTTAAACTGAATGGCAAAGGTAAGAAATAATACCTAACATGCAATAAAACTCTGCATTATTTTTCTTTCGAGGATTATAAACAAAAAAGAGGAGGGAGTGTCTGACGACAGTTCCCTCCTCTACAGAGTTTAATTGTTCCACTAATCAAGCTCTTATGCCTTTGCAGCAGCCTTCTTATCCTGTCTGTACATCAAGCGGTATGCCAAAGGTGCAGCGAGGAAGAGAGATGAGCAAGTACCGTATACTACACCGAGAATCATAGCGAACGAGAAGCTACGGATGCTTTCACCACCAAGGAAGAAGATACAGAGGAGCACAACGAGTGTACTTACTGAGGTATTGATGGTACGAGCAAGTGTAGTGTTGAGTGAATCGTTGAAAAGCTGATTCTTGTCACGCTTGGGATAGAGACCGAAGAACTCACGGATACGGTCGAAGATTACCACCTTATCGTTGATAGAGTAACCGATAGCAGTAAGAATAGCACCAATGAAGGTCTGGTCAACATCCATTGAGAAAGGCAATACGCCACTGAGCAATGAATAGGTACCCATAATAAGTACAACATCAACTACAAGAGCTACAACAGAGCCGAAGCTATATGCTACGTTGCGGAAACGGAACAGGATGTACAAGAAGATTGCAGCCCATGCAAGGATTACCGACCAAATAGCACCACGTGTAATATCGTCAGCCATGCTAGGACCTACCTTCTGCGAGCTGATGATAGAGCCTCCTGTGTGGTTATCGCGATCGATGAATACATCATATGTAAGGTCACTGCTAAGCAACTTAGCATCCATGAATGCCTCATAAAGGAACATTTCGATTTCTGCATCGATATCCTGAGCGTCGTCCTCAATACGGTAGTTGGTGCTGATACGTACGGTCTGTCCATCACCACCGAGAGCAATCACTGACACAGATGCATCTTCGCCAATCTTCTTAGCAAGGATAGCCTCTACATCCTCAGGCACAACCTTATTCTCGAACTTTACAGTAAAGTTGCGACCACCAGTGAAGTCAATGCTCTGGCTCAAACCACGGATACCGAAAGATGCGATGCTAACGAGAAGAGCCGCACCAAACACTGCGAATGAAATCTTGGCAGCACCCATGAAGTTCACATTTGTATTACGCATGAGGTTCTTAGAGAGACCTGTGGTGAAGCTGAGGTTAGTCCACTTCTCCTTACCCAAACGCCACTCATATACAAGACGTGTCATAAACACAGCTGTAAAGAATGAGCAAACGATACCAATAATCAATGTGGTAGCGAAGCCACGGATAGGACCTGTACCGAAGTTGAAGAGAATGATACCGGTAATAATAGAGGTGAAGTTAGAGTCGAAGATTGCTGAGAAAGCATTCTTATAACCATCGTTGAGAGCCTGCTTCACAGTCTTACCTGCACGGAGTTCCTCCTTAGTACGCTCATAGATAAGCACGTTAGCATCCACGGCCATACCGAGGGTCAATACCATACCGGCGATACCAGACATGGTCAATGCAGCCTGGAACGAAGCCAAGATACCTAATGTAAAGAAGAAGTTAAGGATAAGTGCGCCATTAGCTACCATACCAGGGATGAAGCCGTAGATAGCACACATATAAATCATCAATACGATGAATGCAACAATGAATGAGATGATACCCTGCTGGATAGACTTCTGACCGAGTGAAGGGCCTACGATGTCTTCCTGAACAATCTTTGCAGGAGCAGGCATCTTACCAGATTTCAACACGTTAGCCAAGTCCTTGGTATCCTCCTGTGAGAACTGACCGGTAATCTGTGACTGGCCACCTGTAATCTCGTTCTGAACGTTAGGAGCGCTATAAATATAACCATCAAGAGCAATAGCAATGGGCTTGCCGATGTTCTGCTTGGTGAGCTGAGCCCAACGACGAGCGCCGTCAGAGTTCATTGTCATTGACACGCTGGGACGACCATTATTGTCATAGTCATCAGTAGCAGATACTACTACATCACCCTCAAGAGGAGCGCGACCATTGCGCTGAGTAGACTTGATTGCATAGAGCTCGAAAATCTTGCCATCCTGATCGATAGCCTTCACGCCCCACATAAGCTTAAGGTCACGGGGAAGCATAGCCTTCACCTCTTCACGAGCGAGATACTCATCAATCTGCTTAATATCACGGCTATGGGCATAACCTACAACACAGCTTTGACCCTGCATTACCTGCAGTACTGAAAGCAAAGGATTCTCCTTCTTAGCCTTGGCGATAGCGGCAGCATCAACAGCGCCTGCTGCATCGTTGCCAGTAAGAGCAGAGAGGTCTACAGACTCCTCCTCAGCTGCCACCTCAGCAGTAGCCTCAGCAGTAGCCTCTGCAGCCTCGGGGTTCTCTACTGCGATAATATCGCGGAGCTTACCATCAGCAGCAGCAAGGAAAGGTGCAATCTCTGAGGCAGTATAGGTCTCCCAAAACTCAAGGTTAGCCGAACCCTGGAGAAGCTTTCTCACACGCTCGGGCTCCTTTACACCAGGAAGCTCTACCATGATACGACCCATGCCACCCTCGAGTTCCTGAATGTTGGGCTGAGCCACACCGAAGCGGTCGATACGTGTACGGAGCACGTTGAAAGAGTTGGCGATAGCAGCCTCAACCTCAGCACGGATAACAGCCTCGACCTCAGCATCAGTGCTCTTGGTGTTCACTTTATCCTTCAACTGCTGTGTTGCGAAGAGTTCAGCGAGTGTACCATCGGGCTTCTGAGTCTTATACTCCTTAATAAATAAGGTAATGAAGTCACTGTTGCTGTTGACAGCCTGCTTGCTTGCATTAGCGATAGCAGTTGTGAAAGCCTCATCAGTTTTGTGGTCAGCCAAAGCCTTTACTACATCGGGAACCGATACCTCAAGGATTACGTTCATACCGCCCTTGAGGTCAAGACCAAGACCAATACCCATCTCACGAGTCTGCTTAAAGGTATATACACCCAAGTAGACCTTCTTGTTCATAATTGAATCGATATACACCGATTCACCTCCAGCATATTGTGCAGCCTCCTTCTCGTGGTGGCGTGTCACAAATGTGAAGGAAAGGTAAAATGCGCACACTACAGTGAGCAATACCGCAATTACTTTTACAAATCCTTTGTTTTGCATTTTGTTAGTTATTTTATTTTGTTATTTGTTTTTATGGTTTGTTCAAAACGATAAACTGATGCGAATAAAATCAATCCAATTTCAAACAAGGGTGCAAATATAGGCTTTTTTTTCTCAACATACGATTTATTAGGCAATTATTTGCAAAAAACGCTTTTTTTTGTACTCTACATAGGCCCATAGCAACACTTTTAAGGGCTACACACTCTTTATTTGCACAAAAACGACTCGCACCATATTATAAATAGAAAACGGAGGCTGCCAAAGCAAGCCCCCGTCCGATATAAAGTCCTTACAGAGCCCACCTTACACCTTGCGATAACAGGTCAAATCATCGATATTTACACGACTAATATAGCCTGTATGCTTGTCAACTTCAGCTTCGGTCCAGCGCACAAACAGATGAGCCGATGT
>JAEIGA010018491.1_pt1 | contig 10620 bp, 8 predicted proteins | sample 9270691 | NCBI WGS metagenome assembly JAEIGA01 (sample SAMN17057246, study PRJNA624740) | gut metagenome | biome: biome; isolation source: fecal sample | host: Bos grunniens | place: China: Xizang | collected 2019 | reverse complement strand
TTGAGAAGAAATCAAAGATCATCACTCCTGAGGAGAAGAAGTCTATCGCATATCATGAGGCAGGTCATGCTACTGTAAGCTGGCTTCTTCCTAATGCACATCCTCTGTTCAAGGTCACTATCGTTCCGCGCGGTCATGCACTTGGAGCAGCTTGGTATCTGCCTGAGGAGCGTCAGCTTGTGACTAAGGAGCAGATGCTTGATGAGATGTGCTCGCTCATAGGAGGACGAGTTGCGGAGGAGATCATAAACGGTCAGCCGTCAACAGGCGCACTCAACGATCTGGAGCGCCTTACCAAGATGGCTTATGGCATGGTATCGTATTATGGTATGAGTGATAAGGTCGGTAATCTGTCATACTATGATTCGACAGGATCAAGAGCTTATGACCTTAACAGACCATATAGCGAAAAGACCGCTGAACTTATTGATAATGAGGTTAAGGAACTGATCAAGATGATTCACGACAGGACAGAGTCTATTTTACGTGAAAATTTTGACGGTTTCAATCAATTGTCTGCCATTTTATTGGAGAAAGAAGTTATCTTTGCAGATGACCTCGAAAGAATATTTGGCCCGAAGGCTGGAACCAAGCCGGTAGAGGAGCCTGCAGGCGAGCCTGTGGAGGAGCCAGTAGAGGAGTAGCCATCTGACCAGACCTATGAACAATTTTATTAAAAGAACAATATCCGGTGTGGGATTCGCAGCGATAATGCTCGCTGCGTTCCTCACCAATGCATATGTATTCGGAGCAGTCATGCTGTTCTGCCTTGTCGTCATGATGTGGGAGTTCCTCCACATTACCTGCGGCAAGGAATACAAATATTCGCAGCTCCTGTCTATTCTTGCAGGTGCTACATTGTTTACACTTGTCTATTGCCATAAGGCGTTTGCGATTCCAGGAAGACTGATCATTCTTTCTTTTGTTCCTGTGTTCCTGCTGATGATCAATTCGCTGTATGTGAAGGACAAGTCTAGGTTTGATAAATTTGCAAACCTTTATACTGCAATACTTTACATTGCAGTTCCATGGTCTGTCATCAATTTTGCTGTGTTCTCGCCAGAGGGAAATTTCAGCGGCATGCTGCTTCTGTGCTTCTTCGGTATCATCTGGGGATCAGATGTTGGAGCCTACCTTTTCGGCATTACACTAGGACAGAAATATGGAAAGAAACTCTTCCCGTCGATCTCTCCTAAAAAGTCTTGGATCGGTTTCTGGGGAGGCATGTTGATGGCTGTTGCTGTTGCCATTGCACTTTATTATCTTGATTTCTTCCCACCTTTCAGTGCGACAAGCGAGACCACAAACATATGCAATTATGTCGCGATGGCTGTCCTGCTGCATGTGACTGGTGTCTATGGTGACCTTATCGAATCTCAGTGGAAACGTCATTATGACGTAAAGGATTCGGGTACGATCATCCCTGGACATGGAGGACTTCTTGACAGATTTGATTCTGCCTTGTTGGCGATTCCTATCGGAGTCATCTATCTGGTAGTGGCCAACGTACTTCACCTATAAAACTAATTGACGAAAACATGATTATTCACAAGAATTCATACGGAACCTGGTTGTTGGTGTGGGCTATCTGCCTTCCACTGACTTTCGCCATATTCTATTTTATTCCGCTTCCATACATTTCGTATCCTCTTGCATGCATCCCTATGTTCTTCATGGGATTTGTCACATTCTTCTTCCGCGTACCTAAGAGAAAGCGTACAGGAGAGGATAATTTCGTGACATCTGTCGCTGACGGTGAGGTTGTAGTGATCGAGAAGGTATTTGAGCCGGAGCACCTTAAGTGTGAGTGCATCCAGGTGTCAGTTTATATGGACTTTTTCAATGTACATGTGAACTATTGGCCTATCGATGGTAGTGTAGACTACTACAAATACCACCCTGGCAAGTATATGTTCGCATATCTTCCTAAGGCATCTGAGCTCAATGAGCACACTTCTGTAGGTGTGGTCAGCAAGTATGGACCAATCTTCTTCAAGCAGATTGCAGGTACTTTCGCAAGAAGAATCGTGTCTCATGCAGTAGTGGGTAAGAAGGTGGTCAAGTCACGTGAGTGTGGTATAATCAAGTTCGGTTCGCGTGTAGATATGTTCCTTCCTCTTGATGCAGACATCAAGGTCGAGATAGGACAGTGCGTACGTGGTGCAGAAACTATTATAGCAGAGTTGAAGAAGTAAGATGGAAGTTCAGCTGATTTATATAATAATGCTGATTTCCATTCTGCTGTCAGCATTATGTTCTACTCTTGAGGCAACACTCCTATCCACGCCGCTTTCGTATATTACAGGTCTTGAGGAGCAGGGAGTCAACGGTGCCAGATTGCTCAAGCGATTGAAGCAGAGCCCGGATCGTGCGATTTCAGCCATTTTGTGCCTGAATACAATAGCAAACACAGTCGGTGCTTCAATCGTCGGTTCACTTGTTGCAGATGCATACGGATCTACTGCTGTCGGTATTTTCTCGACTGTCTTCACTTTTGCTATCCTGATCTTCTCTGAGATCATCCCTAAGACAATCGGTACAAGTTACTGGAGAAAGCTAGCCATTCCTGCTGCAACGATCATCAATGCGATGATCTTCATTGCTTTCCCGCTGGTATGGACCCTTGAACATCTTACACGTCTGATATCGTCAAACTCAACTCAGGTGAGTGTAAGCCGTGAGGATATCTCCGCAATGGTGAGTGTAGCCACCGAGGAGGAGGTGATTGAGAAGGACGAGAAGAAGATGATTCAGAATCTTCTCAAGCTTGACGAGATGACTGCTCATGAGATCATGACTCCAAGTACTGTGGTGGAGATGGCAGAAGGAGCGATGACAGTGAAGGAATTCTATAATTCTGATCTTTCTCATTCAAGAATCCTTGTATATGACGATGACAACAGTGATTATGTGATCGGTTATGTACTTCGTCAGGAGGTGCTGGAGAAGATGGCTGAGGATAAGTTCAAGACATCAGTCCGTGAGATCAGCCGTCCGATCCTTTCATTCCCTGAGGATGAGCCGGTCGGTAACATCTGGGAGAAGTTCCTTGAGAAGAAGGAGCACATTTCTGTCATCATTGACGAGTACGGAACATTCCGTGGTATCGTTACAATGGAAGACGTGATCGAGACGATGCTCGGTCAGGAGATTGTCGATGAGACGGATGAGGTAGTCGACATGCAGGAATATGCAAAAGAACAATGGGAGAAAGCCCAGAGAGATATTTTGAAATAATATAAAAGGACGGTGGCTCTAAGTCACCGTCCTTTTTTCTATTGATTTTCTATCAGTTCAAGCAGCTTGTCTATGGCTTCGGTTTCGGGAACGTGACGTAAAACCGGTTCCTTGCCTTTGTAGATTGAAACCTTGCCGTTGCCTTCGCCTACATAGCCCCAGTCGGCATCCGCCATTTCGCCTGGACCGTTTACGATGCAGCCCATTACAGCGATGACCATGCCTTTGAGGTGTTTGGTGCGGCGTTTTACTTCTTCGAATGTGCCTTCAAGATTATACATCGTACGGCCACAACCAGGGCAGGCGATGTATTCTGGTCTGTAGAAGCGTCTGCGAGCTGCCTGCATGAGTTCGTCTACAAGGTATTCTGCGTATTCAGTACCGTCTAGCTCGACTGCATTTCCGTCGGAGTCAAGATAGTAACCTTTGAGTTCCACCTCGTCAAGTTCCTTGTCCAGAAGTCTCTTTCCGAAATCACAAGAGAAATCAAGCAGAAGACGCTCTTTTGACGGTGCGTTGTAGACAGCAATTGCCTTTGTGCCTTCGAGGGTGAGTGATACCATAGACGAGTAGAGTCTGCGGCCATATCTGTCTGAAAGGTATTGCGCTACCGGGATTTCATTTTCAGGATCCTCTGTAAGCGAGACACGGATTGTGTTGCCGATGCCTTCGGACAGAAGTGCTGAAATTCCGACTGCTGATTTGATGCGTCCTCCGTCACCGTTTCCGGCTTCAGTCACACCAAGGTGAAGCGGGAATACGACTCCTGTTGATTCCATCTCCTTTGCAAGCAGTCTATATGCCTCTACCATCACAAATGTGTTGCTGGCCTTGAGAGATACAACTACATTATAGAAATCATTCTCTACGCACATCTGGAGCCATTCCATGACTGCTTCCTTCATGGCGAGGGGAGTGTTGCCGTAAAGACCTGTTATCCTTTCGCCAAGAGATCCGTGGTTAAGACCGATACGGATTGCTGTGCCGTGTTCCTTACAGACTTCTACGAGTCTGGCAAACTGCTCACGTGCTTTGTCATGGTCCTTATGGAAATTGCCCGGATTGATACGTACCTTTTCAACTACTGAAGCGGCTGCAATAGCAATTTCTGACGAGAAATGTACGTCTGCAACAAGGGGAGTCTCGATGCCTTCTGCACGCAACTGCTCCTTGATCTGGCGAAGCGACTCCACCTGACCCAGTGACGGTACAGTCAGTCTTATGAGCTGGGCTCCTGCCTTGGCGAGCCTTCTGCATTGTGCAACTGATGATTCCACGTCTGATGTGTGTGTGTTGCACATTGTCTGGACAATGATAGGTTCGTTACCTCCTATTGTTACTTGTCCTGCTTCTACTCTCAGTGTTTCCATTGTTATAAATCTCTGGATTGTATATCATATCCTTGGCCATCTGTTTGATCTCAGCCTTTGTACGGCCTGTTCTCTTGCTCAGGTGGAAATGAAGTCCAACCGATGCGATGATGTTTGACGGATATGCAAATCTGTAATAGTATTCACTATAATGATCTGGCTCATAGAGCGATGAAAGTGAGTGCTTGTAGGCTGCCTGGAAGTGGATTTCAACAGGATCGAAGACAAGCGCAAATCCTACGCCTCCCTTTATACCATAGTCCCATCTTCTGTCGGTCTCGGTAAATGAGTTTTTCAATTCGTCTTTCACCCAGCCTGTCTCTCCAGGGAATCTCTGGATTGCAAGTCTGTAACCACCATAGCATCCGACATTTGCCATGATCTTGAAATTCCACATGTCATAGTGGAACTGGAAAAGCATAGGAACTTCTACTACATCGATCAAAGCTTTTTCTGCGCCTTCTACCTTATATATATAGTCGGTGTTGTCGTTGCGTTTGAACTGATAGCCTTCGCGTGCAAAGAATACTCCTGCCTGAAATCCAAAGAACGGCATGTATCCGAACATCTTCTGGTATTTGGTTACTGACACTCCAAAGTTGACAGGAGTGAAAACCAGATCTTGTTTCTGGGTCGGGTTCCACAATACCTGGCTCAGTCCGGCTCCATACTGGACTCCGAACATCATATAATCGTTGATGTTCAGCTTCTTCTTGACGTCAATTGTGTCCAGCTGAATATCTGTCAGGGACTGAATGTCTGATAGCGTCAGCTCGTCAGATACTTTGACATTCTGAGCTGATAGGGATGTCCAGCAAGCTGCAATGAATAATATTGAAAGTGCTAATTTCTTCATAATCAAACTATTTGAACATTTCCTTAATATCAATACTCTGCTCAATCTCCATCATTTCAGGAATGTCGATCAGGAATGTACCGTCTTCCAGCTTGTAGAAGAGCACTTTTTCAGGCTGTTTCTTTTCAAGCAGTATACCTGTGTCCACGATTCCGTTCTTGTTGACATCCTCAGTGATACGGATAGAATATTTACCCTTCTTCATGTATGGGAAAAGCAGGGTCTTGTCATCCTCGATTATATAGCTTCTGAGCACCTTGTCCCTCTTTTCATTCAGAAGGTCCACGATGTATTTGTTGTCTACATTTGTCATGACAAGTGAAAGGCTGCTGAGCTTGTCGTCGTTTGGCAATGTGACCTTCACCTCTGTACTGTCGTTGTAGAATCCGTTGATGTCCTTGAATTTTCTGTGAGGAACCTTGAGGAAGTATTCGTAACCTGGCTGAAGCTTCTCTTCAGGGAAGATCGTGAATTTTCTCAGATTCAAGGAGTCGCGTTCTACGCGGTATTTGCCGATTGCCTCCTGCTGACGAGGGTTGACAGATCTGAATGTGAGTGAGTCAAATGCGTCTTCTACAAGAGGATATTTGAATTCCATCACGAAGCCGTACTGCTCTACAGTCTCAGGCTGAGCCTCCAATGTGAATACAGCAAGGGTATCTTCTTTCTTTCTGTCCTTGCTTGAAGTCTTTGCAGGGCCTTTCTTAGGCTTGAGCAGCTTGACCTCCTCAGTGAAGCTGTTGAGAAGTCCCAATGAGTCGGTCTTCATATACTTCACATTGAGGAAGAGCGTATCCGGCTGAGGCTTAGGATCGTTTACCCAGATCTCAAGACTGTCCTGCATGATGTTGAACTGAGTGATCAGATTCTCTGCAGGGACATCCTTTATCCAGATCGAGTCGATCTGAGCGTATGGAGCCATGAAGGTGATGTATGCCGTTCTTTCTCCTACACGTTCCTTGTTCACGATCAGCTGCTTTGACGGCTTCTCACGGAATATGTTAAGCTCATATTCGGTCTTACGGGCAAGACAGCTTGTTGTGTCCTTCATGTCGTACTTCTGGAGTTCAGGAAGTGTGTCATTTACGACAGTGATAGGCTTGATGAGTGTATCAATGAATGCAACCTTCTCTGTTTCAGGGTCGTACTTATTGTTGTTGTTCTCATCGATGATGGCATACATTCGATAGACTGTGTCCTGGATGTTTCTCATGCTGAAGAAACCCCATTCGTCTGTCTTCACTGCAGCATCAGGCCTCTTGAGGAAGATAGCTGAGTCTGCATGGTCCTTATAGAGCATTACAGTCGCGCCCTTGAGAGGTTTGAGGCTGTTGCAGTCCTGAACGATTCCTGTCACCATCATGCTGTCGATCTTGTCACCTGTAGAGAATACAAGTGTGAAACCAGGGAACATATTTCCCTCGTTGTTATCTCCGATCGCGTTGGTAAGGTCCAGCGTGTATGTCTTGCATGAGTCAAGATCGCTTTCAAAATAAATGATCACGCTCTTGCCTTTCATCTTGTATTTAGGAGCCTTCTCCAGAGGAGGGGAGAGGTAAAGGCTCTTTGGATCCTTTACCTGTACGTACTCGTCGAACTCGATCTTCAGCTGAGTCTTGTGAGTCGGTACGTTTGTCTGCCCCAAAGCAGGAAAGATCTTCTCGATCACAGGAGGAATGGTGTCCTTAGGACCACCTGTGGGCGGAGTCTGTGTGTTCGCACAGGAATGCGAAAACATCGTCGATCCGATAATGATGGCTATCGGTATTATTGGAAAGAGTGCATTAATTATTCTCTTCTTCATTCTCTTCTATTTATAGTTCTGTTCTAGCTACGCTCTCGATGCCCTTGATGTTCTTGAGCTTCATGATGAGGTTTTCGAGGTCGTCGATATCGTGTACGTATAGGTCAATGAAGCCGTCGAAGATGCCGTCCTCTGTGCCGAGGTTGAATCTTCTGATGTTTACATTGAGGTCTTTCGATGTGATTGCAGTGATGTCGTTGATCATGCCGATGCGGTCTGTTCCCTTGAGGGAAAGACGAGCCAGGTAGCTGCTTCCGGAGTTGGAGTCCATATCCCACTTGACAGTGACGATCTTGTCTCCAAACTTCGCTGCAAGGCTGTTGGCGTTGCTACATGTACGTGTGTGTACTGTGATCGTGCCGTCATTGGACTTGAAACCTACGACGCTTTCTCCAAGGATAGGAGTACAGCACGATGCAAGGATATATTTGTGATTGACATCTGAGTTGGAGATCACGAAGTATGACTCTCTGTTGATGCCATGGTATTTCTTGAGCATGTTTTCAAGGCCGTCGAGACTCACAGCGCCGCATCCGATCTTGAAGTAGAGCTCCTCCGGCTTGCTGTCGAATACCTCGAACTCCTCCATAAGGTGGTTTATCACCTTGTCAGTCATCACTCTGCCGATCTCCATCAGCTGCTTTTCAAGCATCTTCTTACCGATCTTGACATATGTATGACGCTCGCTCTTGATCTTGTCGAGGATGGCTTTTCGTGCCTTTGATGTCTTTACGAACTGCAGCCACTCTCTCTTAGGAATTTCATTTTCCGCTGTAATGATCTCCACCTGGTCTCCTGTCTTGAGTACATAAGAAAGAGGAACCAGTCGAAGGTTGACCTTGGCAGCGATGGCCTTGTTGCCGATGTGCGAGTGGATGGCATATGCAAAATCAAGGGCAGTCGCTCCCTTCTCGATGCTTCTCTGCTCTCCCTTAGGAGTGAAGACCATGATCTCGCTCTTGATGAGGTCATTGTGGATGAGGTCAAGAAGTTCAAGGGCATTGACGTCCGGATTTACAAGGATTGACTTGACCTTGTTGATCCATTTGTCCATCTCGCTTGCGCTTTCATCTGCAAATCCGTCCTTCTTGTATGCCCAGTGAGCTGCGATACCCTTTTCTGCAATCTCATGCATACGGCGGCTGCGGATCTGTACCTCTACCCAGATGCCGGCATTACTCATGAGAGTACAGTGAAGGGCTTCGTATCCGTTGCTTTTAGGTGTGTTGACCCAGTCCCTTATGCGGTCGTGCTTGTATTTGTATATGCTTGATATGACCGAGAATATATGATAGCACTGGTCACGTTCGGTCTCGTTGCTGTTCTCGCTAGGATCGAAGATGATGCGGACTGCATAAAGGTCATAGATTTCATCGAATGAGACTCCCTTTGTTGTCATTTTCTTCCATATAGAATATGGGGTCTTGACTCTTTTGCGGATCTCATATTTGAATCCTGCAGCCTTGAGGGCGATGTCGATCGGTTCGATGAACTGGTTGATGACAAGCTCTTTGTCCAGTACGTTTCTGTTGATGAGCTCAGAGATCTGATTGAATGCCTCCGGCTCCTTGTAGCGAAGCCAGATGTCCTCCATTTCAGATTTTACGCTATAGAGACCAAGACGGTGGGCGAGTGGGATGAATACGAACATTGTCTCGCTGAGGATCTTGTCTCTCTTGTGCTCAGGCATGAACTCGATTGTGCGGCAGTTATGAAGACGGTCTGCAAGCTTGATGAGCACTACTCGGACGTCGTCGTTGAGTGTGAGGAGGATGCGCTTGAAGTTCTCCGCCTGCATGCTCTTCTGCACGGCCTTGTCTTCGTTGTCAAGAACTGTCTTGATCTTTGTCAGGCCCTCCACGAGAGTCGCTACCTTCTCTCCGAAGAGGCTCTTGAGGTCGTCCACCGTGTAGTGGGTGTCCTCCACGACATCGTGAAGGAGTGCTGCCATGATGGACTTGCATCCAAGACCGATGTTGCTTACAACGATCTTCGCTACTGCGATAGGATGCAATATATATGGCTCGCCCGAGCGCCTTCTGACGCCCTTGTGAGCTTCATTTGCAAAGTCAAATGCTGTCTGGACCATGTCCAGCTCTTCCTGGTCGCTGCATCTTTTTCTTGCGGCCTCCTTGAGGTCTGCGTAGTCGCGGGCAATCACTTCATAGTCTGCCTGCGTGAATTGCGAAATCTTTCCCATGTTTAGCCAAGTTTAGCCATGAAACGCTCCGGGTCTATGATATATCTCTGGTGGGTGCCTTCTCCGAGAAGTCCCTTTTCGTCTTCTACTTTGATTGTGTATTCAAGTCTTCTTCCGTCGACTTCAGTCAGTTCTGCAGTGATTGTTACCTCTGTACCGACCTTGCAGGCTCTGAGATGGCTGATGTTTACCTTTGTTCCGACTGTCTGGTGGCCGAACTGCTCTGCGAGCGAGTATGCCGATAGTTCCATATGGCAGATCATTGCCGGTGTTGCATACACTGGAAGTCCGCCAGAGCCAAGAATCTCTGCTGTTTCATTCTCCGCCACAACGCGCTTGAGAACGTATGTTTCTCCGATGTTCATAATCGTATATTAAAATAATGTTCCTGTAAATTCTTCTTCCTGGTCGTCAGATATTTCTCCACTCGCTTCGCTCGGTCGAAATGACAGTTTAGTGTCATCCTGAGCGAAGCGAAGGATCTCCTCCCTAAACTCGCTCTCCGATATTACCTTCACTCCAAGGCTTTCAGCTTTCTTCAGTTTTTCCGGGCCGGCCTTTTCTCCTGCGAGGAGGTACGTCGTCTTGCCGCTGATGCTTCCGCTGTTCTTGCCGCCGTTGGCTGTGATCAAAGCCTTCATGTCGTCACGCGGAATGCTGAAGTTGCCTGATATCACTATTGTCATGCCTTTGAGCAGTTCTGACTGCTGCTGAGCAGTTGCTTCGCTTTCAAACTTCAGTCCTGCAGCTTTCAGACGGTCAATGGTATCTCTGTTGGTCTCGTCTGCAAAGTAGTTCAGAATGCTGTCTGCTATTACTTCTCCTATGTCCTCTGCCTGAAGCAGTTCTTCGCGTGGGGCCTGAGCCAGATTGTCGATCGACTTGAAGTGAGTAGCCAGTGTCTTGGCTGTCGTTTCGCCTACGTGTCTGATGCCTATCGCGTAGAGTACTTTTTCAAACGGAGTATTCAGTGACTCCTTTATGCTCTTGAGGAATCTTTCTGCCGAACGGTCCTTCCATCCTTCGAGAGTCAGCAGGTGATCTTTTTCAAGTTCGTAGAAGTCGGCCACATTCCAGACGTATCCCTTGTTGTAAAGCTGTTCGACTGTGGCATCTCCGGCGAGAATGTTCATTGCCTTGCGGCTGAGGAAGT
>JAEIGA010018490.1_pt1 | contig 10620 bp, 7 predicted proteins | sample 9270691 | NCBI WGS metagenome assembly JAEIGA01 (sample SAMN17057246, study PRJNA624740) | gut metagenome | biome: biome; isolation source: fecal sample | host: Bos grunniens | place: China: Xizang | collected 2019 | reverse complement strand
TTATGTTATTCAGAATATGGGGCAGAAGGTATGCCTAATCTTCACTCTAAAAATCCAAAACGTGGAGATAACAGTGAAGAATATCATTCAAAATACCATGAATATATGCTTGAATGTTTCAAACGTCATCCATATATGTGGGGAACATATTACTGGAATATGTTTGACTTTGCGGCAGATGCTCGTAACCAAGGTGGAGAACCTGGTATGAATCATAAAGGTATGATTACATTTGACCGTAAAACAAAGAAAGATGCTTTCTATTTATATAAAGCATATTGGAATAAAAAAGATGAATTTGTTTATTTAGCTGGTAAACGTTATGAATACCGTAGTGCTGAAAAACAAACAATCACTGTATATTCAAATTTAAATGAAGTTTCTTTATATCACAATGGTAAACTTGTTGGTACGAAGAAAGGAGAAAACGTATTTAAGTTTGATATCACATTAGAAGCTGAAAATAAATTAGAAGTTAAAGCTGGTAAATACACAGATAGCTGTGTGATTTATAAAGTAGAAAAAGAAAAACCTGAATATCGCCTAGCAAAAGGTGATAGTTCAAACTGGATGTAAGGGAGGGAAAATATGACACAAACAAATGATGGTGTGAATCGTGCCAAGATGTATCAGTTAGCATTATTCCCAATGAACAATGGTGCTACTAACGTGTACTATGTCTTAATTCTTACTTACATTGCAACATTTGGGAATACCGTTTTAGGATTAGCGACTATGTTTGCATCTTTCATGGTTACTGGAATGCGTTTATTAGATGCTTTCTGTGATCCTATCATTGGTACGATCATGAACGCTACAAATGGTAAATTTGGGAAATTTAGACCATTTATGGTATTAGGAAATATCATTATGGGAACTGCAGTATTTACACTTTACTGTATTTCTCCAATGATTCCAGCTGATCAAGAATGGTTACGTTATGCTGCATTTATTGTTTTATATGCAGTATGGACAGTTGGGTATACAATGCAAACTTCTGTAACAAGAAGTGCTCAAGCAGTACTTACAAGTGATCCAAATCAAAGACCTATGTTTACAATTTTCAATACGATTGCATCTATGGCTGGTATGGGACTTATGCAAGTATTAGCACCAATCGTAGTGGCAAATGTTGGAGATTACTCATCTCCTGAATTCTATCGTTTCTTAGCACCAATCGGAATTGCTCTTTCTGTATTCTTAACAGTATTAGCAATTATTGGTATCTGGGAAAAAGACAATGAAAAATACTTCGGTATGGGTGGAAAACAAGAAAAAGTTAAAATCACTGAATACTTAGTTGTACTTAAAAACAATGATCCAATGCGCCGTTTAATCGTTGCTGGAGCAGGTTGTAAATTAGCATTATCTGTAGCTACTAACGTAACTGTATTATGTATGTTATATGGATGTATGATGAACAATTATAACGGAATGTTCTTACCAATGATGGCTTTAGGATATGTATTCTCTGCACCATTCTTTGGACTAACAGTAAAAACGTCTCAAAAGAAAGGACAAAAAGCTTCTTTATTAACTTATGTAGCTGTAGCGTTTGTATGTTACATTGGTGTGTTGGCTCTATTATTAATTTGGAGTCCAAATAATCCAGCTACTCAATTAGTATTATTTGATGAAAATGGATTAGCTATTAACTTATATACAATTGCATTCATTTTATGTTTTGGTATTGGTTATGGTGCATATTACTCAACTGCAGATATGCCTATTCCAATGGTAGCAGACTGTGTAGACTATGAAATGTATCGTTCAGGAAAATTCATTCCTGGTATCATGGGAACATTATTCTCAATGGTAGATAAATTAGTATCTTCATTATCTGCAACTATTGTTGGTGTTGCGGTATCAGTAATTGGACTTGAAAACTTACCAACATCTACTTCTCCATATGTAGAAGGTATGAACTGGGTTGTAATCGTATTATTCTGTATTCTTCCTATGATTGCATGGGCTGCTACAATTTTAGCAATGAGAAATTATGAATTATCTGGACCTCGTATGAAAGAAATTCAAGCAGTGAATACAAAACGTAAAGAAGCTATCGCAAACGGTATGACATTTGAAGAAGCTTCAAAGAAATACGCTACATTAGCGGATTTAGATTAGGGATTTAGAAAAAGTCTTTTAGACTTTTTCTTCCATTTGTCTAAGAATTATATATAGTAATCAATTAGACAAATATGATACAATATGTGGAGTCGAAAAGGCTTACATATAAAATGCCAAAAATCTTGAGAGGAGAAAAAAAGGTGGACAAGAAAGAGCTTAAAAAAGAGCGCAAAGCGCAAAAGAAAGCTTACAAAAAAGCTAGAAGAAAATATACTCAACCTTGGAAAGCGTTGACTATAATTTCACTTGTTGTTGCTTTATTAGCAACTCCATTATCAATTGTCTTCAGCATGTTCGACAACATCTTAGTATTATTCTTAGGTGGAACATTCTGGGAAGTTGTAAATGAAGATCCTAATGCACAATACTTCACTAGTGAATTCGCAACTGATGAAGAAAGAATTCAAGCTGGTGCTAACTTAGGATATCAAATGGAAGCTGAAGGGGCTTCACTATTAATGAATGAAAATGATGCTTTACCATTAGCAAATGGTTCAAAAGTTTCATTATTCTCAATTTCATCTGTAGATCCTGTATATGGTGGAACAGGTTCAGGTAACGTTGATGCTTCTAAAGCAGTAAACTTCAAAGATGCATTAACAAATTCTGGATTAAGCGTAAACGAAACATTATGGAACTTCTATGCATCTGAAGAAATTTCTTCAATGTATGGACGTGGTGGTGCAGCAGGTGGACAAGTACAAGACAGTGCTGGTTACACAGACATGTTACCTCCAGGTGGAAAAATCAATGAAGTACCATGGGACGTTTATACTGAAGATGTTTTAAATTCAGTTACTGAATATGGTGACGCAGCTATCGCTATCTTCTCACGAATCGGTGGAGAAGGTGCTGACTGTACATTCGATGGTGATAACTACTTAGCGTTAGAACCAAACGAAGTAAAAATGATGGAAAACTTAAAAGCATTAAAAGATGAAGGAACAATTAAGAAAATCATTGTTTTAATCAATACTTCAAATGCTTTACAAGTTGACTTCTTAAAAGACAACCAATATGGTGTTGACTCTGTAATGTGGATTGGTGGAACTGGTGCTTATGGTATTGAAGCTGTTGCTGATATTATCGCTGGTAAAGTAAACCCATCAGGAAGCTTAGCTGACACTTACTTATTCAACAACTATGCATCTCCTGCAATGCAAAACTTCATTCCTACTACTTATGAAGGATATGAAGAAGGAATTATTCCTGATAGTGCAGAAACTTACATGATTTACCAAGAAGGTATCTATGTAGGACACAAATATTTTGAAACTCGTTATGAAGACTTCGTAATGGGAACAGGTAATGCTGGTGATTACAAATATCACGATCAAGTAGCATTCCCATTCGGATATGGTTTAAGTTATACAACATTTGAATACAGCAACATGAAATCAACTTACAACCCATTAACTGATACATTTGATGTAACTGTAACAGTTAAAAATACAGGTGATGTAGCTGGTAAAGAAACTGTACAAATTTACTTAAATGCTCCATATACATTATATGACCAAGAACACAACGTAGAAAAAGCAAGTGCTAACTTAGTTGGATTTGGAAAAACTGATGTATTAGAACCAGGTGAAACTGAAACATTATTAATCCCAGTTAAGAAGAGTGATTTCGCATCATTCGATACTTATGGATATGGTACATATATTTTAGATGCTGGTGATTACTACTTAACAGCTGCAACTGATGCTCACAACGCTGTTAACAACTTCTTAGCTGCAAAAGGATTCACTCCAGAAAACACTAATGGAAAAATGGATGTTGCTGGAAATGCTTCTTTAGTAACTAAATGGAATAACCCTACAATGGATTCAACAACTTATGCACAAACAGAAGATGGTGATCCAATTACTAACCAATTATCAATCGCTGACCCTAACTTAAATGAAGGTGTAGAAGAAGACGTAACTTGGTTATCAAGACAAGACTGGACAGGAACATTCCCTACAGAAATCGTTAAATTCACTTTAACTGACAAATTAATTGATGCATTACAATTAAAACTATACAATCCTGAAGATCATGAAACTATTGAAATGCCTACTTTAGGTGCTGACAATGGTATGAAATTATATGACATGATTGGTAAAGATTACAACGATCCAGCATGGGATGCATTATTAGACCAATTAACATTTGATGAAATGGTTACTTTAATTGCTGACTCATTCCACTGGACAATGCCTATTGAATCAGTTCAAGCTCCTGGTTCACGTGACGAAAACGGTCCTCAAGGATTAACAGTTACATTATTCGGTGCTGGTTTAGACGTTGATGAAACAGTAGCATTACCATCAGAAGACGTAATGGCTGCTACATTCAATAAAGAATTAGTATACGAAATTGGTCAAATCGTTGGTGAAGACTGCTTAGCTGGTAAAGTTGCTATCCTATATGGTCCAGGTGCAAATATTCACCGTACTCCATACTCTGGACGTAACTTCGAATACTACTCAGAAGATGCATTCTTATCATATGAAATTGGTAAAAATGAAGTTGCTGGTATCGAATCAAAAGGTGTTCGTGTTGTAATGAAACACTTCGCATTAAATGACTGTGAACAAGATCGTTTAGGTCAAGCAGCATGGTTAAGCGAACAAGCAGCACGTGAAATCTACTTAAAAGCATTCCAAGGTGCTCTTGAAAACGAAAACGGAAACGGTGTTATGTTAGCTTATACTCGTTGGGGAACTCAATGGTCTGGATCAGTTCCTGGATTAAACCACATCATGAGAACTGAATGGAACAACAACGGTTTAAATATCACTGACAACATTTTAACTCCATACGTTAACCCACTTGATGGTGTATTCGGAATCACATCTACATGTGACTCTATGATGGCATTCATGCCTATCGGTGACTTAGAACCATATGAAAACGATCCAGTTGTAGTTGCTAAGATGAAAGAAGCTTGTCACCACAACTTATATGCATTAGCTAACTCATTAGCAATGAATGGTATTGGTGAAAACACTACAATCAAAGCAACAGATCCAAAACCAGTTGCAACTATGAATTTAGTAAGAAATATTTCTTTAGTTGCATTAGTTGGATTAGCAGTTGTTTGGTTCATCAAAGCTAAACAATTCAGACAAACTGAAGCTTACGCTACTTGGAAAGAATTCAAGAAAAATAAATAGTATTATTTAATATTATGAAGTGTCTAAATCTTATGATTTAGGCACTTTTTCTTTTGGAGGTATGTTAAAATAAAGATGTAAATAGGAGGTGTTATCATGAAAAAGATACTTTATGCAATTCTAACTATTTTTATGCTTTGTATGATGAATGGATGTTCAAAAGAAGATGGTTTTTATGTATATACTGTAGAAACAACTGAATTTGATCAGTATGCCAAAGATACTATTGGGGCATATATCTATGCAAATTATCAAGAACAATCTGATTCCGTGAAATTAGGAAAAGGTATTCTTGTATATGGTGATAACACTTATCCACAAGTAATTTATCCAATTTGGCAACATAATTCAATTGTCGCAACTTACCAAGTCATTCAAATTAATGATACTTATATGAGTAGTTATTCGGATGAACATGTATTTTATTTGAATAGCTTTAAAGATAGTACAACTTCTGATTTACCATTAAAAATATTTAAATATGATCAAGAACTTTATTATACACTTGCAGATACAATTTATAAGTCAAATGGACAAGAAGTAGATTTTGATTTAAATATGATTTCATTTAAAGAGGGATCAAGTGTTGATGCGAAAGATACTTTAGGATACCTTGCATTTCAGGACTATAATACTGTAAAACTATATGCATATACAAAAGATACAACGGAATTAGATGCTTATGCGAAAGAACATTTTTTTAGTGATTTAATGTTCGTAAATAGTTCTTATGAACTAGGAAGAGGAATTACAGTTGATCATAGTGCAAAGTATCCAATTTGGCATAATGATTCAATTGTAGGAACATACTCTGTAGGAATTGATTATAATGGTGAAATTTATGGTATTTATACTCAATATACTTTTGCGTTGAATGAAACAATTGGAAAAACATCTAAAGATAATCCTTTAAAATTATTCCATCAAAATGAATTGTGTTATATCTTAGGAGATAAAGCATATGGTACATCTACTCAAAAATCAGTATTGAAAGAAAACTTTGATTTAGAATCTGTTTCTTTTACAGGTGGTAAAGTAATAAATGTAAGAAACACATTAAGATGCAAACCACTACCAAATGAAAATAGTGCATTATATGCATATACAAAAGATACAACAAAATTTGATGAATATGCGAAACTAAGTGTTGAAGCTGATTTAATCAGTCATTATAAATATACCAATCAGTCATTAGATTTAGGACAAGGGATAACTGTATATGGTGATACATTACCACAAGTAATTTATCCTTTATGGAGAAATAATATGGTTGCTGGTTTATATCAAGTTATAGAGTATGATGGTTCATATTTTAGTGATTATTTTACGGTAGGTGAAAGATTATTTTCAAATGCACAAAATAATAATAAAACAGTAAAACTTTATCAACTAGATAAACAATTATTATACATTGCAGAAGATATTGTCTATGAAATAGATGGTATTCATGTAAACCGTTTGTTTGATTTTGATACAAATTCATTGATATTTGATGATGGTGAAAAAGTAAATGTTAATGAAATATTGGAATACAAACGAATTGAATATTAAGTGCTTGTAATAAGCACTTTTTTTTCGATTCAAACCGACTTTTTTATGAAAGTAATTGAAGTGATGATTCAAAATTATTGGAATGAAAGATTAAAAGAATACAACAAAAGATTTCATTTTTTTAACCGTTGTTTGAGGAGTATTGGAATGTTATAGTGAGGTAGGAGAGATTCCAGGAGGTAACAATGAAAAAATTATTTGCATTATTTGCATGTTTTATGATTTTTTTCGGTTTAAGTGGATGTGTTGATATGACAGGTAATAAAAAGACCATTCATGTAGGAGTATCGATTTACAAGTTTGATGATAATTTTATGACATTATATCGTCAAGAAATTGAATCTTATTTTAAGAGTTTGAATACGGAAGATGTTGAGTATGAAATTACTATTGCGGATGGGAAAAATGACATGGCTGAACAAGCCAATCAAATTGATAATTTTATTACTCAAGACTTTGATGTATTAATTATCAATTTAGTCCAATCAACTTCTGCTTCAACAATTATTGAGAAATGTGAAGCAGCTAAAAAACCTTGTATTTTTATCAATCGTGAACCAAGTGCAGAAGATATGAAGAAATATGCAGGGATGATCACATATGTTGGTGCAGATGCTAGACAATCTGGAAGAATGCAAGGAGAAATCATTGCTGAATTGCCAAATAAAGGGGATATTAATGGTGATGGTATTCTTCAATATGTAATGGTAGTTGGTGACCCTGAAAATGTTGATGCGAAATATCGTACACAATATTCAATTGAACAATACGCTCAAGCAACTCACAATGAAGTAGAAAAAATTGATGAGCAAAGAGGAGATTGGGATCAATCAAAAGGACAAGAAATTGTTGCCAATGCTTTAACACAATATGGTGACAAGATTGAAGTTGTCTTCTGTAACAATGATGCAATGGCCCTAGGTGCATCACAAGCAATTAGCGGTGCAGGAAGAACTGTAGGAAAAGACATTTATTTAGTAGGTGTTGATGCTTTAAGCGAAGCTGTTGATTTAGTAAGTGAAAATAAAATGACAGGAACTGTATTAAATGATCATGTAACACAAGCTAGAAAAGCTGTGGATGCTGCTATTAAGGCAGTAAATGGTGAAAAATTAGATGTTTATTATTGGGTTGATTACGTAAAAGTAACACCTGCTAACGCAAAAGATTTTAAATAAATAAAAAAATTGCCGTAATGGCAATTTTTTAATGGTTCGCTAAGAATTCTTCGATTTCTTCTAATGTAGGCATTGATAATGTAGCACCCATTTTTTGTACTGAAAGTGCAGCTAAGCCATTGGCAAATCTTGCTGCTTCCCAAATATCACTACCTTTTGATAAAGCGGCTAATAATCCACCATTAAATGCATCACCAGCTCCAGTAGTATCAATGGCATTTACTCTAAATGCAGGAATAATTTCTTCTCTATCACCACAAGAGATGAAGACTCCTCTTCCACCTAATGTAATGACAACAACTTCAACACCTTTATCTTTAAATACTTTTGCACATGCTTTTGCTGCTTCTAAACTATCTACTTTAATTCCAGTTAATTGTTCAGCTTCTACTTCATTTGGTGTTACCATATATGCTTTTGATAAGAATTCATCAGTGATTGTTGAATATGGCGCAGTGTTTAAAATTACTTTCACATTGTTTTTTGTTGCGATATCTACAATTCTTTCATTTGCATCTTGATTCACTTCTAATTGTAATAATACATATTCACATTCTTTAATTAATTCTTCTACTGAATCAGTATCATCACTTGTAATTTGATTACATGCACCAGGTACAATTACGATTTCATTTTGTCCTGTTTCATCATTTACTAAAATTAAGGCAATACCAGTAGATGTAGTATCAGTAGTAAAAATATAATCTTGAGGCATGTTTAGTTCTTTCATGATGTTTAATGCGACATTGGCAAAATCATCTTTTCCCATTTTTGTAATCATTGTGACATCTGCACCAGCTTTATGTGCCGCAACACATTGATTGAATCCTTTACCACCAGGTCCCATTTTAAACATATTTCCTTTTACTGTTTCACCTGCAATAGGAAAATGTGGAGTTCTTGCCATTAAATCAACGAAAAAACTTCCAAACACAGCTACTTTGCTTCCCATAGAATACCTCCAAAATAATCTCATTTATTATATACAATTCTATCATCCTCCTTAATTTTATGTCAATTAAATACAGAATTATGATAAGATTAAAATAGAATAAATATGGGGGTATTTTATGACATCTCTAAATGAAAGAATGAATCAAATAATAATAGAATCAAATGAAGATGTATCACTTTTATTCGCAAATTTAAAAGGAGATATTTTTTGTGAATGTAAGAAAGATGAACAAGTGGTTTCTGCTTCTACCATTAAAACACCAATTATGCTAGCTGTTTTAGAAGAAGTTAGAAAAGGAAATGTTAAACTGGATGACATGATTTTTGTCGATGAACATGTTTTATTAGAAGATAGTAAAGTATTTGAAGATGGACCAAGACTAGCTAGTTTATATGAATTGTTAGTTTGGATGATTATCTTATCAGATAATACATCTACCAATGTAATCATTAATTATTTTGGAATGGATCGAATCAATCGTTATATTCAAAATGTATTAGAATTGAAATCTACAAGTGTGCAAAGAATTATGTTGGATTTTAAAGCAATCGAAGAAGGTAGAAATAATTATATTAGTATGAGTGATATGCTTGTCATGTATCAAAAATTAATGAATCATGAAATTTTAAATGATGAGTTATGTGAGGTTGCTTTAGAAATCTTATGTCGCCAACGCTATCAAGATGACATTGTGCGTTATATTTATGAACCAGTTGTATTTGCTCATAAGACAGGAAGTTTAGATTATCGCAATTTAGATGTAGGTGTGATGACTGTAAATAATGAGAAATACTTCATTGGTATTTCTGTAAAGAGTGTTAAAGTTGATGGAAATCAACAATTAATTGGAAAACTAGGAAGAATGATTTATGATGCGATCATTCAAGGTGATTTATGTTAGATACAATTTATAATCGTAAAAGTGTTCGTCGTTATACAGATGAGCCAATTAGTGAAGAAATCATTCAAAAAATATTAGAAGCTGGAATGAGTGGTCCTAGTGCTACCAATGCTCGTCCTTGGTCATTTGTCGTAGTAACAGATGAAAAGCTATTAAATGATATGGCAGATGCTAATATGAAATATGCAGAACCACTTAGAAAAGCTAAATTAGCGATTTTAGTATGTGGTGACTTAGAAAGATCTTGTATGGATTTTTGGGTCATTGATTGTAGTATTGCGGCTCAAAATATGACTCTAGCGGCTGAAGAACTAGGTTTAGGATCTGTATGGTTAGGGGTATGGCCAGTAGAAGAAAGAGTAAAAAATCAAAATCAATTATTTAATTTACCTGATAATACAGTTGCTCATTCAATTTTAGTATTTGGTCATCCAAATGATGAAGCAAGTATCAAGAAAACAAAGAAAATTTGGGAAGAAGGGCGTGTGCATTACAATGGTTGGTAATATGAAATTAAAAGATAAAATTGCATTATGTTCCGGAGAAGATTTTTGGCATACAAAATCATTTAACGAATATGGAATTGAATCCATTACAATGGCAGATGGTCCTCATGGATTAAGAAAACAAGTGGATGCGAGTGATATGTTAGGAATTAATCGTTCAATTCCTGCGACTTCATTTCCAACAGCTTGTATTAGTGCATGTAGTTTTGATGAAGAATTACTAGAATTAATTGGAAAG
>JAEIGA010018489.1_pt1 | contig 10621 bp, 9 predicted proteins | sample 9270691 | NCBI WGS metagenome assembly JAEIGA01 (sample SAMN17057246, study PRJNA624740) | gut metagenome | biome: biome; isolation source: fecal sample | host: Bos grunniens | place: China: Xizang | collected 2019 | reverse complement strand
ACTCATTTTCCGTTTAAAAAATAATAACCCACACAATATTTTAAATCATTTTAAAATGCAAACACCCGATAGACAATGTCTATTTAAGATTGCTTTATATTTTAGTAATCCATAATTTAATTGATATGCGTGATTCATAAGATTCCTCCCAAAAAGTTTGTGAGTCAAAAAAGTATAGATTTTAAACAAAATTAATCACAAAAATGTGTAAGTTATAAAGTTGGAAACCTTTCTTTCAACATTTTTTCTAATCCTTGAAGTGCCTTTTGATTTTTGCAAGACTTTATAGAATTCAAATGTTTTACAGTCTCCCTAATAATGGTTTCTTCTTCATGAATCTTTGAAATCACATCCTTTAGCTCCAAAGCTTTTTCTTTTCGTTTAAAAATTGATTTTGTAGATATAAGATTTTTTGCCTCTTTTAATTTATCTAAATTACATTGATGATATCCAATTTCTTTGTTAAGAGTTTCTAAAACTGTAATTTGTGTTTTATGAAATTTCTTCATATTGTTGATTTTTTTTAATGAAATTAGTTTTGATGAAATAAAACCAATTACAAAACTTATTAAGTTTGAGATAGAAATAAATCTATAAGCTCCAAAATTATTCATAAAAATTTCCCAAATCTTTCCAACGGCTGTCTTAAAAAACGAAAAACATCTCCCCTAACCTAGAAGAGACGTTTTCCATCACCCAAAATCACTGATTACTACTTAGATTCTTCCTAACATTGTTTTCCCATTGAGTTATTACACCCATAATGCTGTTTTCAGAATCGCTTAGAAGTTCTGTTTTAATTTCATTAAAATATTCCTCAAGACTTTTTCTTAGCAACTCTTTTCCCTCTGAAGATGTTTGTGCATAATCAACGATATCCCATATTGCGATTGCAGCTGTAATTCCCCATCCAATATAAGGCAGTGATTTTGCGGCAGTTCCTGCTGTTTTTGCAGTAATTGCTGCTGTTCCAGTGGTTACTCCTTTTGCAGCTGTTCTTGTAGCAACCTTACTGACTTTTGTGGCAACATTTTTTATCACAGGAGTTATTGCAGTTGCTCCATATCCAAGAAGCCCAGCACTAGAAACAACAGCAGATTTGAACGCAAGAGGATATTTTTTATCATCAACACTCAATGTGATATTACAAAGAGACGAAATGTATTCATTCCATTCTAGAGTTGGATATTGATACTTTTCCTGAATATTACGTAAATTATCTTCCAGTGTTAATAGATACAAAGAAATTGCTCCATCTGTAATATTTTTAATTCTGGCTTGAGAAATTTCTGGTTTTATCACTTTTTGACTCAACTCTTCTTCCAATTCTCTAAGGGCAGCTTCTTCAGCTGTTTCATGACTTTTGTCAAAATAGTTGTAAACTTTGTTATAAAGTGATAGCACTTCTCTGCGTTTTGTGTTCATAAATCCAAAGTAGTCGCCTAAAAAATCTTCATCTGCACGAGAAAGCATTTCTCCTATCCATTTATCAAGTTCTTTAGCAGTATAGTCATAAGCTGCCTGATGAGCAATTTTCATTCCTTCAAGAACCTCATTATCTAAATTATAATCCCTTAAAGCCACAGATTGTTTTTCAGTTGTTGTATTTGATTCGGTTTTATTCTTATTAAATACACGGTCAAAAGTTGTAACACCAAGACTTGCAACTAAAATAAAACTAAGAGTTAATACGCATAAAATTGTGATAACTGATTTCATCTTGCTTAAAAATCCATTTAATTTGTTCATAGAAAAATCCTCCAAAAAGATTTTGTATTATTAGCTATTATTATTAGAGTCGAACTTCGTAAAAAGTTGACATTATAAATTATTATTTTTTTGATTGTTTTCCTTTATTTTGCTCATAATATTTTTAGTAAAATCTACAATATCCCCTGCTACATCTTTTGTAACATCAACAATTCCAAAGCCAATTTTCTTCATTTTGTCTTTTCTTTTTCTATCACCTGTTAGATAGGTAATACCGATTGCCCCAACTGTAATGATTCCTAATACCATAGTTTCCTCCAATTCTTTTCTCTATACTTTAATAGAGATGAAGATTGCTAAAAGTTGACAATTAAATAATATTTTAAATGAGATTTTCTTTCGTGGAAAATTTGTTGCGAAAACATTGTTATCAATTTTCCTTTTCTGTGTTTAATGTAGTTTTGCTTTGTTCTAGATTTAGAATAATCGAGTCAGTCTATCAAAATGAGAGAGATTTAGAAAAATTTTCGGTGTATTTTGAGTGATAATCTACATCACTCTATCATAATTTGATAGACCAGTCTGTTATACTTATGTTAAGATTAATTTACTAGCAAAGTTTTTTGGGGGAAATATGAAACAGGAAAAACGTCACACTTATACGCATTTGATGTTGGAACGCCTTATCAATATTCACAAAGAAATTCGGGACGGAAAATATCCAAATACTACAGATTTGGCAAGAAAGTTCAATGATGGGAAAGGCACTTCCACTATCAGTCGTGACATCGAGTTTTTGCGAGACCGATTTTATGCTCCAATTGAATACGACCATCGCCACAAAGGCTATTATTACACCGAAAACTTTGAAATGCCGATAAACAATATTTCCTCAGACAAATTGCAAACTCTTTTTGCCGCAAAACATCTATTATCACACTTTGCAGACACTCCGATTTACGATGAAATTAGCAACATTATCGATTTTCTCACCGACACAACTCTAAAAACTGATACTGAGTTTTCCAAGCGAATAGCCCTACCCCCTGTTCCAAAGTTCATAATTGATAAAGAGATTCTCGCAACAATTTATGACGCACTTCGAAAAAACTTGATTATCGAGTTTGATTACCAAGGCAGATGGAACACTGAAAATATGCGAAGAAGAGTTCGCCCATATCAACTGATTTTCGATGACGGAAAATACTTTCTATACGGATTTTCGGAAGAAAGAAATGATGTTAGGATTTTCTCATTTGGAAACATAAAAAACATTAATATAGTAGAAGAAACTTTCACACTTCCAGCAGATTTTGAGTTTCAAAAACATTGTGGTGGCGGACGTTTTGGCTCTTTTACATCCAAAAATCAAGATAAATATAAAATCGAGTTTTACGAAACCGCTCGTCAAATGGTGAAAAGTTGCGTTTGGGCAGATGACCAAATCCTCGAAGACGATGATGAAAAAAATTGTACCACACTGACTTTCACCTCAACTCAAACTTTCAAAATCGAAGAATGGATTTTAGCCCAAGGAATGTACGCAAAACCGCTAGAACCAGAATGGCTCGTAAATTCCTGAAAAGAGCACATTAAGGGAATGTGCAAATTGGCTGAGGATTAAGAAGGAGCCGATGCTTGTGTCATAATATGAATTAATCACATCGTTCATTCCACAAGGCACCTGAATTTCGTCCAAAAGGGTCGCAAATTGACGGACACTGTCTTATTTAACTTTTTTTACTTCTTATAATTCTCAAATACTGGTTTTTCATATTTTTCCATGTATTTTACGTCTAAATATCCTACTAATATTAGTAATACTTTTTTGCACTAATCTTTCCAATTTTGATTTTTCATATTTTATTATTTTGCGATCTTTTTCCCTTGCTCCAAAGGCCACACCATACACATAACACTTTTTTGGCAGTATAACTTCCTTTAACTTGTCACAACCAACAAATACACCAGATTCAATTATACTAACACTTTTAGGAATAGTTATAGTGTCAAGTTTTTTACAATCTTTGAATGCATCTTCACAAATTCTTGTTATACCGTAAGGAATACTTATACTTGATAAATTTTCGCAACTATTAAATATTCCAGATGGAATTTTCTTTATACCTTTCCCAAGAATTACATTAGATAATCTTTTACAACCAATAAATGTTTCTCCTCCAATTCTCTCAACACTATCAGGAATAATTATACTTGATAAACTTTCGCAACCTTTAAAGGCAGACACTCCAATCTGCTGAACACTTTCTGGAATAGTTATATTTGATAATTTTTTGCAACCTGCAAAAGCAGACACTCCAATCTGTAAAACACTTTCTGGAATAGTTATACTTGATAAACTTTCACAGTCTTCAAAAGCGGACTCTCCAATCTGCTGAACACTTTCTGGAATAGTTATATTTGATATTTTTTTGCAATCTGCAAAAGCAGATACTCCAATATCCTGAACACTTTCTGGAATAGTTATATTTTTTAGCTTCTCACACCCAAAAAAAGCATAATCCTCAATTCCCGTCACGGTATTTGGAATACTGTAGGATTCTTCTAATTTATTACAAGGATATGCAATTATTCTTGTAATATCCTTTAAATAGAGAACCCCCTCAAGTGATATGTATTTTTTATTAGCTTCACTTGTATTTATGATGCTTAAACTTTCACAAAACACAAATGCACTAGGTTCGATTATACTAACTTTTTTTGGAATATTAATACTTATCAGATTCTCACATCCCCCAAATGCATATGAACCGATAACTCTGACATTTTTTGGAATCCTAATATTTTCAAGTTTTGAACAACAGCAAAATGCAGCGTATCCAATCTTTTTAATACTATTGGGAAGAATTATGTTTTCTAGATTTTCACAAGCATAGAAAGTATCATCTTTAATTTCCGTTATATTATTTGGAACAATAATTTTTTTTAGACTTTTGCAACCATAAAATACACCTGAACCAATTTCTTGTATACTTTCTGGAAGAATTATATTTGATAAACTTTCACAATCTTTAAAAGTAGTATTCCCTATTTTAGTTAAACCAGGAAAAATATTGATAGTAGTTAGATTTAAGCAACCACGGAAAACTTTATCTTTTATCTCAATAACAGAATCAGGAAGCGTTATACTTACCAAACTTATAGCATTTATAAATACGCCATTGTCTAAAACATCTATTTTATAATCTGATAAATCAAGATTGATTTTTAAATCATGAAATACTAGATATCGACCAAGTTTATTAAATTTTTCTTTATTACGACTCCCAACTACTTTTATTGTATATTCTCCAGAAGATAAATTATGAAAATAATTTTTGTTAACATCTTCTATATCTATAACTCTTGTATTTTTCATAAAATTCCCCTTGATAAAAAGTTTGTGAGTCAAAAAAGTGCATCAAGGCTTTAATCAATCTTCACCTTGTGCACTTCCTCTAAAATAAATCTGTGAGAAAATTAATTTCCAAAACCGATTTTTACTTGCTTATTTTTTTCAAGCTTTTCTGTTTTGCAGTATTCTTCTAATTCTTTTACAGAAGAGCATTTGCCTGTTAAAACTTCATTCATTGTGGATTTTCGAACGATGTTTTCAATTTCGGCGCCAGAAAAATCGTAGTTTGTAGCAAGATGTTCAACTGCGTCTTTTTTGAGCCAGGCAGCTTTACTTTTCCAGATTTTCTTTTTCATTTCAAGATTTGGTCGCTCAAATTTGATTTTGTACAAAAATCTGCGTTCAAAGGCGCTATCAAAGTTTCCAGCAAGATTTGTTGTTACCATAATGATTCCTTCTTGTCGTTCGATGGAATCAAGAAGCATTGCCCGAGTATTATTTGTATCAGTTTCTGAGCCTTGTTTTGCATTTTCAATTCGACTGCTAAACAAAGCATCAGCTTCATTAAACAAGAGGATAGGAATTTCTTCGCCACGCATTTTTGAACGCTTACAAAGCAAATTGTATTTTTCAAAAACATTAGAAAGGTTGTTTATAGTTCCGCCAACCCACTGACTTATAACGCTTCCCAAATCAACATGAAAAATACTTCTGCCTGTTTTTTTAGCAATTTGATAAACAGTTTCTGTTTTTCCAGTTCCAGGCGAACCGTAGAGCATAACACAAATCCCTTTTGGCATAGAATTTTCAGCAAGTCGATTTTGGATTGCCTCTAGATTTCCGTTAGAAAGATATTCTGTGATTTTTGAAATTTCGTCTTTAACATCAGCTGGGTAAAAAAGTTCTTTTTGCAAAATATCTTCTGGATATTTAAGACTTTTGTCCCGAACACGAAGTTCTTTTTCTAAAAGTTTTTCATCATTTTTTACGATTGCGTTGATTACACCTTCTGGCACACGATAAAACTTCGAAAATGAACCAGCCAACTCTCCTGAATCAGAGTAGATAAATCCTTTTTCTTCAAGAGATTTAAAATCCTCTCTAAATTCAAGAAGTCTAAGAGGATCTACACTTAATTCATCTGCAACGAATCCAAGACTTACGGCTCTTTCGTTATAAATAAAATATGTTTCAAAAATACTACAGAATAAGGCAATTTCATTTGTGCTAAGATTAAAAAACTTCATTAATCGTTTTAATGCAATTTCAAATTCAAAATCCTTATCCACTGTAAAAGAAGTTTTCTTAAGACCGCGATAAACTATTCTAACATTTCTTAAGATTAAATTTGTGTTTGCGTAAATATCGCCCATAAATCCTCCCAATTAAATGTACTAAAACCAACATTAATTCAAACGATTAAAAATCATTTGGATATTCACGATAATACGTTGGAAGTTTTCCGTTATAATCTTTTTCTTTAATCAACCCCTCAAAATCTTCATTTTCAAGTAGCCAATTATAAATTGTAGGATTTGGATTTACTGCAGCATAATGAAGAATATTTCTTCCGTCCATATCGTGAGTGTCCCAAATTGCTTTGTAATATAGCAACATCTTCATAACAACTGGATTTGAGTTTACCTTTGCCGCAAACATTATTGGTGTCATTCTATTTGAATCCATTGTGTTTACATTGTATCCAGATTTTATCAAGGTTTCCAAAATTTCAGGTTCTTCGTTTGTACAAGCGATAAAAATCTGTTCTTCTTGCATTTTTTTAAGTAAAACTTTTAAAACTCTCGGAGAAGTTCCATATTTTAGCATTTTTTCCAAACAGTTTTCCCCAGAATTATTTACATCTGATGTAAAAAAGACATCACTAACAAGCCGAGCAACTTCTTCAGAACGATTATAAGAAACAAGATGCAACATAGTATCGCCGTTTTTTGATTTTACTCTTTTATTTGCTCCTGCTGCCATAAGAACATCAAAAACATCCGGATTTCTTTGCCAAGCAGCAGCATTTAATAAAGCCGTAAAACCCTCATCGTCACGGTCTTCTGTGTCAAAACCCAAGTTAAGCAAAAATTTTGTAATTTCAGGATTTGGATTTCTCCCTGCAGCTGAAATTAACAAAGTTTCACCGTCCCTTGGTGTTACATGAATATCAGCTCCAGCATCAATCAATGTTTGCAAAACTTCTGGATTGTCAGAATATTCTGCAGCGATACTAATAGGAGAATTATTATCATCGTCTTTTACATTTACATCAATTCCTTTATCTAAAAAAAACTTTACTGTTGCCGGATAAGAAGAACTTGCTGCAAAATGAAGTAATGTGAATCCATCCTTTTTATAATTTACATCAAAGCCATAATCCAAAACATGTTGAAGAAATTTCGTACTTGGAGAATTTATAACTGTCTTTTCCAGTAACATATTTTTGTCATCTTGAGTAAACTTCTCAAAATCCTTTGCAAGAAAATCAAACATTTCAATGTTTCCAGTTTCGATTGCATAGTCAAATACATTAATTAATTTTTGTTCCATAATTTTCTCCTCAAAATATTGAATATAGTTGGTTTTGCGTAATTATTCCTCAAATCATTCTACCCATCATCCTGAATCTCATCAACATCGAAGTTTACAAACTCGATTTCTAAATGTGGTGCAAAATCCTTTAAGCGCATTTTCAAAATGTCTTTTGAGCCCAAATAACAATGATCCCAAAGACTGTGATTCAAATAGCACAAATGATAATTAATAAAGGGCTTCTCCCAAAATCCTTCTAGCCAAGTGTCTGATAATGTTTCGCCACGCCAGGACTCATTTGCCCCCATAGATAAACCTCCAATATCCATCATAAAAGAAAATAATTCACTTTGCATGGCATCTTTTTTTGTGACGATTCCAAAAGGATGATGAAAATTGTAATGCAACTTTTGTATAAAGTAGTGATTCTTAAAAAATGAATAGCTATTTTCAGAAAGATGTTTTAAGTCCTCTTTTATTTTTTCGCCCACAGAATTGATATAAAACTCGTATTCCAGCATTTTTTTTGCGATTTTTAGAATCTTCTTTTTTTCAAACCAAAAGTATTTGCGTTTCAAATTCTTTCCATGATGCAAATCCTTAAAATCATCCTGCTCCTCTTTAGAAATATTCTCAAGAATTTTTTTTGGCAAGGGATATTTTGAGAGTTCTAGATAAATAATTGAGCAAAAGTCATCTGGAGTTGCTTTTTCAAAAACCTCAAGCGGAATAAAATTGCAGTGCCGATTTATCTTTTTCTTTTTTGGATAAATAAAATCCTTTGTTGCCCGACAAATATACTGCTGAGGATAACCTAAATCCCTTGTGTTGTAATTTTTAAAGAAATCTAAAGCATCTACTTTATTTGGAATTGGCTTTTTATCTTCAAAAATAAGTTGCCAATCACAAATTGCATTGTCGTATCTGTCTACACCTTCAATAGAAATCAGATCATCAAGACAAAGCTCTATATTCCCAATAAGTTTATAGCCTTTATAATAGTTTTTGCCCTGCTTTATAAGTAAATCAATTTCCTCTTTAATGATGGACATTTTTTCGTAAAGTTCTTCCATCATATTGCAAAGCGCATTGTTGTTTAGAAGGATTTTATCACCATATTTCAAGTCACGATAAGCTGGATTTTTTATTTCCTTTTCCATCTTTCTTTTCTCCAAATTAATTGTGAAATCTTCTCTCATTTTCGAGAGCTTGTTTTCCATCAACTTTTTCTTTGATGTTTTTTGCTATAATTCCTCTTAAACGAAACCCTTGTTAATATCATTAGAATAACAAAGCCAGTCTCTCAAAGCGTGAGAGACTAAAATTAATTCCCCCACATAAGTTTCATTGAGACAAGGTGTTCTGTTTTCATAGATGTAATGTTTATGATGTAATATTAATAGAGGAAGTCTATCAATGTGTGAGTGAGTAGAGTTAAAAATATTTTAAAAGGTATTTTTGATTTGAAAGCATAAAATATCTCCTATTAAGATTCCTGAAACACTAATATCCATATTAATTTAGTCTATCACAGCTTGATAAAGTCGATAAGATATTATTTTTATTATGGAGGATGATTTTCAGACTATCAAATGATTTAATTCACCGAACTCTATCTATTTTTTATTTTCTGTTTTTTTAGCAAATACAAGGAGGAAAAAAGATGAATAAAACTGTTGAAAACATTTTAGTAGGTGGAGCTGTTCTATTAACTTCGCCAATTTGGATCTCTATTGGACTAGTAAAAGGTACAAAAGATTTTTTTATTGGTTCAAAGAAAAGCAAACAAAAAAAGGAAGAAAACAATAGTAAAAATAATCAGATAAATGAATCTAACAACAAAGAAGAGGAAAACATGGAAAAAGAAAACAAAGATTTTGAAACATTAGAATTAATAAATCCAAATAAAATCAAATCATTAAATTTAATTTATCCAAAAAAAATTTTGCAAAATATGAAAAATATTAGCAAAATACTAGACTCAAGTTATTTTGAAACATTCCAGAAAAATATGAAAGATGAAGGATGGGGAACAGGATATATTGCTTTATTTTATGGAGCTCCGGGAACAGGTAAAACTGAAAGTGTATTGCAAATTGCAAAAAACACAGGAAGAGCTATCTATAAAGTTGATATTGCAGAAATCCAATCTGTTTGGGTAGGTGAAACTGGTTGGAGAGTAAGAGGAATGTTTAAAAATTACAAAAAGCAATGTAAAACAGCTCGTAGCAAAAATTTGCCAATCCCTATTTTGTTAATAAATGAGGCTGATGCATTATTAGGAAAAAGACATAGTTTTAATTCTGGAAGTGGACCTGTTTCAATTCAAGAAAATAATCAAGTTCAAAATATTTTACTTGAAGAATTTGAAATTAATGAAGGAATTATATTTTTAACAACTAATATGTCTGAAAACCTAGATGCAGCTTTTGAAAGAAGAATTTTTGATAAAGTAAAGTTTGATATTCCTGATGAAGTGACAAGAAAAAGAATCTGGAAATTAAATCTTTCTGAACTTCCAGAAGAAGAAATTGAAATACTTGCAAAGGATTTTAATTTTTCCGGTGGAGACATCAATATTGCTCTAAGGAATATAAAGAAACAGAAAATTATCAACAACAAAATGCCAAGTTTTAATGAAATCTATAATATCTGTAAAACAATTAAAATAATTTCATAAAAAAGTAAAAAGTTTCAAATCCAACCATCCAAGTTGACAGTATTAAGATGTAGGTTGAAGAAAATTGAAAAAGATTTATTCAAATGATTGGAGAATATAAACAAGTTTTCATAAAAGAAAATCAACACAAATCAGGTCAAAAAAGTTGATTAGACCCTGTAAAATTTTCTGTGTAAATGGCTGACAAAATATGATACTCTTAAGGAGGAGTACAATGTTGGCCAAGAAAAAAGAAAAAGATGTCATCGATCAGTTGTTGGATCAAATTGATTTCCACGGGATGACAGCAGAAGAATTAGCAGGAGAAAACGGTTTGCTCAAGAAACTGACAAGCCGTTTTT
>JAEIGA010018488.1_pt1 | contig 10621 bp, 4 predicted proteins | sample 9270691 | NCBI WGS metagenome assembly JAEIGA01 (sample SAMN17057246, study PRJNA624740) | gut metagenome | biome: biome; isolation source: fecal sample | host: Bos grunniens | place: China: Xizang | collected 2019 | reverse complement strand
ATTGATAGCTGCAGGACTATTGGACAACCCAGTGAAGTATGCACACATCGTAACCTCTACTACGCACAATACCTTGCGTGGTCCTCGTGGTGGTATCATCTTGATGGGCAAGGACTTCCCTAACCCATGGGGCAAAACTACTCCAAAGGGCGAGGTGAAGATGATGTCTGCATTGCTCGACTCAGCCGTGTTCCCAGGTACACAAGGTGGCCCATTGGAGCATGTGATTGCAGCCAAAGCAGTAGCCTTCGGCGAGGCCTTGACACCAGAGTTCAAGGAGTATCAAAAGCAAGTACAAAAGAATGCTGCAGCTATGGCTAAGGCATTGATGGACAAGGGATATAAGATCATCTCTGATGGTACAGACAACCACTCTATGCTAGTGGATTTGCGCACCAAATACCCAGACTTGACAGGTAAAGTGGCAGAGAAAGCGCTCGTAGCAGCCGACATCACCACCAACAAGAATATGGTACCATTCGACTCACGCTCTGCATTCCAAACCAGCGGCTTGCGCTTCGGTACACCCGCTATCACCACCCGCGGTTTGAAAGAGGATAAGATGGCATGGATCGTCGAACTCATTGACCGTGTGCTCCAAAACCCAGAGTCAGAGGAGAACATCGCAGCTGTACGCGCTGAGGTAAATGCCGAAATGGTGAAATACCCATTGTTCGCGTGGTAATTTCCGTTTAGTGTTTAGTGAACGCTTCGCTACTGTTTAGAGGTATGGAGGTATTGTTAGGCAAAACATTAGAAGAACTGCAAGCGGTGGCCCAAGAGGTTGGGCTGCCGCGTTTTGCTGGTAAGCAGTTGGCGGAGTGGATCTATGTGCGCCGTGCGACCTCTTTTGATGAGATGACCAATATCTCGCTCAAAGGGCGCGAAGCGCTCAAAGCCCGCTACACCATTGGTCGCCATACGCCTGTAGCCGAAGCCATATCCAAAGACGGAACAAAGAAATACCTATTTCAGGTAGGCAATGAGGCGAGAAGCGATGAGGCGAGGTATATCGAATCCGTCTATATCCCTGATAACGACCGTGCTACACTATGCGTTAGCACACAGGCTGGGTGCAAGATGGGATGCCGTTTCTGTATGACTGGTACTCTCGGTTTTCATGGGCATCTCACCGCGGCTGATATCCTTAATCAGATTTTCTCTATACCTGATGCCGACAAACTGACCAACATCGTGTATATGGGTGAAGGCGAACCCATGGACAATCTGGACAACGTACTCCGTTCGCTCAATACCATGACCAGTGCTTGGGGCTGTGCATGGTCGCCTAAACGTATAACAGTCTCATCAGTGGGTATCACTAAAGGTTTGAAGCGCTATATAGAAGAGAGCGAATGTCACCTTGCCATATCGTTACACAATCCGTTCGCTATTGAGCGTCAGGAAGTTATGCCTATTGAAAAAGTGAACCATCTCAGTGAAGTAACTGCCCTGCTCAAGCAATATGATTGGTCACACCAACGCCGTGTAAGTTTCGAATATATCTGTTGGGGAGGCGTAAATGACACCCCTAAACATGCCAATGAACTCCTGCGATTGCTCAAAGGATTAGATTGTCGTATCAACTTGATCCGCTTCCATGCTGGAGTTGATCAATCTTTCACAAGTAGTAATGAGCAGCAAATGGAATGGCTACGCGATTACCTTACCGAGCGTGGCATCACAACTACCATCCGTCGCAGCCGTGGAGAAGATATCCTTGCAGCATGTGGCATGTTGGTAAATGCTTTGAACAAATAACCTTATATTATAACGCACAATTATGAAGATTTCTACGAGAGCGCAAAACATGCCAGAATCTCCTATTCGTAAGCTGGCAAAATATGCAGACACAGCCAAGCGCAATGGTGTGCATATCTATCATCTCAACATCGGTCAGCCCGATATCAAGACTCCTGAATGCGCTGCTGAAGCACTCAGGAACTTCCATCAAGAGGTATTGGAATATTCGCCATCACAAGGTATTAAGTCGCTGCGCACCAAGATGGTGGGCTATTATGCAGAATATGGTATTGACCTATCACCAGACGAAATAATTATTACCACAGGTGGTTCGGAAGCGATTATGTTTGCCTATATGGCATGTCTCAATCCTGGCGACGAGATTATCGTTACTGACCCAAGCTATGCCAACTATATGGCATTTGCCATCTCCTGCGGTGCTGTAGTTAAATCTGTGAAAACGGATATTGAGCATGGGTTCCGACTTCCATCGGTAGAGGAGTTTGAAAAGCAAATCACCGACAAAACACGCGCCATTTTGATCTGCAATCCAAACAATCCTACAGGTTACCTCTATTCCAAACAAGAGATGATGCAGATTCGTGATTTGGTAAAGAAATACAATCTTTATCTCTTCTCGGATGAAGTATATCGCGAGTTTATCTACACCAAACGTCCGTATATCTCTGCTTTCCACTTAGAAGGCATTGAGCAGAACGTCGTGTTGATTGACTCTGTCAGCAAACGTTACTCAGAATGTGGAATTCGTATTGGCGCACTGATTACCAAGAACAAAGAGGTACACAAGGCGGTGATGAAGTTCTGCCAAGCACGCTTGTCGCCACCACTGATAGGTCAAGTCATAGCAGAGGCATCCTTATCAACACCTCAAGAATACATGGAGGAAGTGTATGATGAGTATTTAGCGCGACGCAACTACCTCATTGACCAACTCAACCAAATCCCAGGCGTCTTCGCCCCTACCCCAATGGGAGCATTTTATGTGATGGTTCAGTTGCCTGTAGATGATACGGATAAGTTCTGCCAATGGTGCTTGACAGACTTTCAATACGAAGGTCAGACCGTGATGATGGCTCCAGGTAGCGGTTTCTACACCGACCCAGAGCAAGGCAAGAAACAAGTACGTATGGCATATATCCTCAACAAAGAGGATTTGAATAAAGCTATGATTGTTTTGCGCAAAGCACTGGAAGCGTACAACGAACAGAAATAATACGTTCAATACTTACCCAACAAAAAAGCACGCATCTCTGCGTGCTTTTCTTATATCAATGGTTGGATCATTTCTTTGTGATACCATCACGTTCGAGAAGTGCATCAATAGATGGTTCGCCACCACGGAAGGCACGATAAAGTTCCATTGGTTTAGCCGTACCGCCACGCTCCAAGATATTCTTGCGGAAGAGGTCAGCGGCCTTCTTGTCGAAGATGGTACCAGTTTTTGCCTTAGCAGCTTTGAATACTGAATAGGCATCTGCATCCAACAATTCAGACCACTTATAGCTGTAGTAACCAGCAGCATAGCCACCAGAGAAGATGTGTGTGAAGGCAAACTCCATTTGTGTGCCTGCCACGAGTGGCAATACTTGCACAGAAGCCATCGCTTGATCACCAAACTTAATCACTGCTTCGGTGGCAGTCAATGCCTCTGGCACTGCGAATGGCTCGGTCAATGTATGCCATGCCATATCCAAATAGCCGAAACTCAACTGACGTACGCATGCGTATGCAGCGTGATAGGTAGCTGCTTTTTGAATCTTATCCACCAACTCTTGAGGGATCACCTCGCCTGTCTCATAGTGCTTTGCAAAGGTATCCAAGAACTCTTTCTCGCTGAGGAAGTTCTCGTTGAATTGGCTTGGCAACTCCACGAAGTCGCGTGGTACGTTGGTACCATTTTGCGCTGCATATTGGCATTGGGTGAGCATACCATGCAAACCATGACCAAACTCGTGGAGGAAGGTCTCTACCTCATCGTATGAGAACAACGCAGGTTTTGTTTCTGTTGCGCGGGTGAAGTTCATCACATTCACTACATGAGGACGGATATTCTTCTTACCCACCATGTATTGCTCTTGGAAGTTGTTCATCCATGCGCCACCGCGTTTACCCTCGCGTGGGTGGAAGTCTGCGTAATATACTGCCAAGAATTTGCCCTTTGCGTCAAATACTTCGTATGCAGTTACTTCTGGGTGATATACTTGGATATTCTTATTCTCCTTGAAGGTCACACCATAGAGGCGCTTAGCCAAGCCGAACACACCTTCTACCACGTTCTCCTTCTTGAAGTATGGACGAAGCAGGTCATCAGAGATAGCATATTTCTCTTCTTTGAGTTGCTTACTGTAGAAGCTCCAGTCCCATGGTTGGAGGGTAGCGTAGAAGCCCTTGCCTTTTGCAAACTCTTGGAGTTCAGCCACTTCTTGCTTAGCCACTGGCATATAGCTTTCGCGGAGTTGGTCGAGGAAGTTCATCACATTCTCTTTGCTTTCGGCGCAAGTCTTGGTGAGGGATTTATCCGCATGGCAAGCCTTCTCGAAAAGTTGTGCCAATGCAAGGCGGGTATTCACGATGTCGATGATTACCTGGGTGTTATCAAAGTCGCCACCAATCGCACGACTATTGTATGCAGTATAGATCTCACGGCGCAAGTCACGATTTTGGCAGTCTTCCATGATTGGCAGATAGGTTGTTGGCTTGAGATCGAGCAACCAACCTGCCATGCCTTTCTTCTCAGCATTGGCTTTCAACATGGCTTTGGTATCGTCGTTGAGACCTGCAAGGTCGGCTTCGTTAGTCACGAGCATGGTCCATGCATTGGTAGCTTTGAGGACGTTTTGACCATAGACAAGAGTGAGTTGCGAAAGCTTTGCGCTGAGCTCTTTATATACTTGCTTTTGCTCGTCGTTGAGGTTTGCACCGTTGTTTGCGAATGACTCATAGATATCCTCAAGCAACTTCATTTGCGCTGCATTGAGTTTCAGTTTATCTTTTTGGTCATAAACGGCTTTGATACGTTTGAAGAGTCCTTCATTGAGGCGGATAGTAGCCGAGTACTCCGACATTTTTGGTGATAGTTCCATAGCGATAGCTTGGAGTTCGTCGTTGGTCTCTGCTGAAGTTAGGTTGTAGAAGCAACCTGCCACCATGCTCAATAATTCGCCTGATTTCTCGTATGCCTCAATGGTATTCTTAAAGGTAGGAGCTGCAGGATTATTGACGATAGCGTCAATCTCTGCCAAGCCCTGCTTGATACCCTCTTCAAAAGCGGGCATGTAGTGCTCTGGTTTGATGTCATTGAACGGATAGGTTCCGTGTGGGGTCTTCCATTCTTTGTATTGGAAGAATGGGTTGGCACTTGCCAATAGGGTTACTGCCATTGCAGCCATAGTTAAAATTGATTTTTTCATATTGTTAATTTGTTATTGGTCTACATGAACCATGATTTCAGCTGCAAAGGTATAAAAAAAAAATCATATACGCAAATTTCAATGTAAAATACATGTACATATAAAATTGCATATATGATTTTTAAGTGCACTCCTACGTTGATAAGTTATAATATATTATCTCAATGGTCTTCCGAATATATCATATAACAAACCATTGACTTGTATATATAACACCCCATCTATTAAATATTTGTTAGAAATATAATCCCCATTTGTCACGATTTCTTCTGTACGAGTTGTCACTTTTGAAGGATCTAATATCAAATAGAATCTTCCCTCATACACACCTGCTTCTAAGTTTACACAATAATCATTATGTAGCAAATTGGTATACACATCATGTTTTTTATCTAACAGCACGGCAGAAATGCCACTTGTGCCATCAGGCATACTAAATGTATAATCCCCACTTACTGCAACTTGTACACCTACTGGTAATTCGATTTGCTCTATAGGCAACACATTTCCTGCTGCTTGAACATTATTCTCTCCTATTAGTGTATAGATATTAGTACCCTTATTGAGGATTTTAGTTAGATCTTGGTTCATATCGAAATCCTTCGTAGCGCCATACTCTTTGAGTTGTATATATGTATGATCTTGATTGATATGATTAGCGATGTTTAATCGTAATATACATTGTTCCTCTTCATGTCGAGCGATTATTTCTTGTGGTCCTAGTTGTTCGCCACGCCATTTGATCACACCTGAGAATTGCACCATATAGGCATACATAGTACGAAAATCAGCTTGATTCAGAGTCGTCGTATATACATCGTTTGCAATATCATATTCGTAGTAGAATGTTACATCTTCCTGATTAATCTTATGCGTTACATCTAAATTATTGATATCCGCATAGCATGGTACGCCAATCAAATTCCAGTGTGAGTCCGTAATAGTATGATCTTGTTTTCTATTAGTAATATTACACTGATGTGCAGGTACTTCTATTGAATCTACATTAGATATGCTTATTGCACCTATAGATGGGAAATATAGCCGCAGTTCATTGACATCATTGATAAAGCATTTTCTTACTTCCTCTAGATCCAATACTAAAACGTATCCTACGCCTTTCTGAAGCGTGGTATTCGTATCGGTAATATATTTCCAATAGGTACCTGAATCAATAAACAATCCCTTTTCAGCACGTTCGGCACCGTCATAGTATTGCAATATCCAATGTTTGCCATATTCGCCAAATCCAAATACATCGGATAAATTGACATCGTATGGGAATGATATCCAATAAAGTTCTCTCAAGCGACTAGGTAGTTCATCGTTCTTGATAAATTCTTTCGTAAAGGTCATTACTGAATATACCCTATCAACAGCCTCCACTTGTATGGTTTGTTCCTTAAATGCGACCTGATTGGTTTGCTCATTATTTCTACGAATAATTAGCATATTGGAACCTACGTTTACAGTACTATCTAAGATTACATCATCAGGCATCCATCCTGTCAATAACTGATTGGTTCTATGGTCATAGATCAAGCGCATTGTGTAGTTTGCCTCATCTTCTCCTTGCAACAAGTTTACTGATGTAGTTGGACCACCCTTGAAATATTGTACCTTATCATTGTATTGTGCACTTACTTTTACCTGTGTATTTTTATTGGCTTTTACATCTACTTGGTATTTAGCATCACCCAAATCTGTAAATATTTCTTCATGCTCGTTAAGTCCATATCTGTTATTATTTCCAGTACCATATTCCAGCGTATTGCCTTCCGTATTTTTTAGTTGGTCGTTACCTTCTAGTACCAAAAAACGGCTGGTAGTATTCGGATAACCAGATATATAGGATCTACTTAGTTCATTTGTATGGCTATTCCACATAAAGCGGACATGTGCATCTTTAGGTACACATCCTGCTTCGCCTTCGTAATTATAACTAATTATATCATCAGCAACGAGTGTGTCCGATAAATTTGTGCTATAGTCATTTGCAATGGCATATTTTACCTCCTCATGTGCATTCACCCATTTGTAGAAGTAATAATTATAGTCTTCGTTATCTTCCGCATATTTGCTATGGGTCATCTTATGTTTGTCTAATTTGTAGCTTGTCCATCCTCCCTCTGCTGCATTACTACGAATATAATAATCACCCGTGTATTTGTGGGTTGCTTCCGTCTTTATTCCTTTTGAGGAATAATTGGAAGAATAAGTTTGATAAAAAACAAAATTATACACTCCTGTTTCAGGACAAAAATCTTTCAATTCGTAGATTTTTGTTGTATTATCTTTATTCCAATATGGGGTATAGTTACCATCTCGCCAATGACAATATTCGATGTGTAGTTTGGGATCTTGATCATGTCTTACGAAGAAACTGATTGTATCATCTTTTGATTGCGTATTTTTCGAATTATATATAATCCGGCTAATTCTTTCCTCTGTGTTATCAGTATATACTATTCGATAATCACTCCTACCATTATTATTACCAGCATAACCATATACAGGAAAAACTAACGAGATATCAATATCTCCATTTCCAAAGTAGATAATAAATTTATAAACTCCATCATATTTAGAATTAATCGTCGTATATTCTTCTTCCGTTTTCTTGAGATGCCAATTACTACAGTCACTCACCATCATTATTCCCGAACGCCCATAATACTCCCCATTCAGGTTCTTCACATTAAATTCAATCGTATCATTTTCAAAAAGAGTTACTTGAGCTAAATAACTATAATTACCTAAATATTGAGCATTAAATGATATATTTTCTTCACCTTCCGTTGTACGCCTGCTCCAATAATAGCCCGATTCTGGAGATTTGTATTTCATCCAAATACCCTGACTCTGATATTTGGTGTTATTGGTTATTGTCGCCTCTTGTTCTCTAAGTGGAATAAATAGAGGCATTTCACTATTATGGTCTGTTCTATATATAGCATAGTTATTCTCAAAGTTCTCCGCTTCATGCATATCTACATCACTAAACGCAATGTGTGAGAAAGCATTATCCTCTTTCAGAATTATGAAAAAGATATCTGTTTTACCCATTTGGTTCATTTCATCAAACTCCTTTAATTGATGAAGTTTCACTCCTGCATTACCATCCCAGGCATCATCATTAAAAGTGTACACATATACATGATCCCAGTTGACATTATTTTTAAAGAAGACGCATTTTGAGAAGTCTAACCATTGACCATATAGCACAATATCTTCAGTAATAGGAGCATTAAAATCAAATCGTACTTTATAATTTTCGTCTTTATACCATCCTTCAAATAAATATCCAGTTACCTCTCTTACGGATGGATAGGAGATTGTGGTGTTATAAGCAACATACAGTGGTGAAATTGCTGGTTCTATCTCTTTAGGTAGATTTGTCGCAAATTGTATTTCACATATATCTTGCTTAAAATGCACGTTAATGGTAGTAGAACCGCAAATCTCATATTGGTTGTCGATTGTATTTTCTTTTAAATGAATCGTATCTCCACTACCTAATTGCATATAAGATGTGGTGCTATCTACGAATAACCATCTATCAGCATGTGTGATAGCAGTAATAGGTGTATGTAAAATTACGTTAGGAATAATAGCAGACTTAGAATAGGTACTATCATTGATCGTCACAGTACCTTTACCTTGGATATTAAGTGTTATATCAAATGACGGAGGCATATTCCATTTGCCCTCATATGTGTTATTTGTTACTTGGGCACCAACAACATAGCAAATCCTTTCGTCTAATGTAATTAAAGTATCTCCTGCTTGAGCCAAGACTTGAGAATCGTCATTTGTTGTACTATTTGGATTCATCTTACAGAATCTTATTGAATGGTATTTAGCGGGAACATAGCCAATATAGTAAGTATCTAGATTGCTACATGTTAGCAACTCCAAATCTACCCATTCTGATTCTCCTAAATCATTATAGGCATATGCAGCAAATCTATGATCATTTCCTTCTTCTTTCCATTGTGTCGCGTCCAAATACAATCGATGTCGATATTCTGCTTTGGGTCTAAAACGTGCATACACTGTTTTATCACCAGTTACTTCGTATAAATACTTCGTTTCTGTTGACATTATCTTTTGTTCCGTTTCATCCCACCAGCCTAAAAACTCGTATGCCTCATGCAAATCAGTACAAGATAATGTATCCAGCGAAGAGATACAAGCTAAATTAGTACCACTAAATTTTTGGATATTCGTCTCACCTTTTTCGATCGTCATGGCAGATTTAATATAATATGCAGGTCCATTCCAATCACTGCTGAAAGGTAAACCTACTGATCTAATTCTAGCAGGCGATATCTTGTTCATACAAGTTGTTTCGTCGTAAAACACTTGCATTTCCAATGTCTGTGTCTGATTACCAAGCATTTTATCAACGACATCCATTGCAAAAGTATCATCTCCATTTTGCGTGAGCGTTATATAGTATAGACCACTTAGAGCAGGATCTATATGATAGTCATCTGTATATTGGGTTGTATAATGTTTAGCTTGGCTTATGATGTCATTATAAGTATAATTTAATGTTTTAGGAGTAGCCAAACCATTGCTTTTAGTGTACGTAGCAGTAGTCGCTATCATAGCAAAATAGTTAGCTCCCTCCCACTCGGGAACTGTTTCTGATTTGTGTTTGCTATAGAATCGTTTCGTATTTCTTACTCTAGTTAATTGATAAAACCGCACCGAGTCTTGCATAGGATCCTCTATATTCTCTTTACCTATGCACAAATATATATTATATCCTTCCTCCCAAAGGTGGCCATCAAAAAATACCCAACTACCGAAATATTGTGGGCCTGCAGTCAAACCATGAATGCTAATTATCTGAATAAAGACTATTAGCATCAACTTATTGAGTTTCGTCATCATAGTATTTATTGTATAATTGATTTTCTATTTTTTGAAGTATAAATTATTGCAAAGATTGCAAACACAATCAATATATAAGGTTCACCGATAGGTGATTCTGGATCACGTACTCCAGGATCTGTTTCCATTCCTGGAAAGGCGTTCTGTCTGGTATTTAAACTAGACATTCCACCTCCTATGTCTCCGAGACTTTGATCATATAATTGAGACGGAGAATAAGCATTAAATGGCTCATATACGACAGACGCCATCACCCGATGGTTAGTAGCAATGCTTGATTCTATACCTCTATTAGAGTGAGAGAGAATTTTGGGAGTTGCAACAGCACGAATTGATTTGCCAGTTTCGGCGCTACTATTAAATTTTTCAATCAATTCAGAAGTTGAAAGTGAACCTGTAGTTCCAAAAGATGTAAAAGCAGGCTCTTGAAAAGTATATTTAGAGTACACCCTACTCTCTTGCGAGGTGTGTGTGGAAGCAGTATAAAATTTTTTAATAGGTGTTTGAGAAACACCTTGAGATGCCAACGAATTAAAATCAGTAGT
>JAEIGA010018487.1_pt1 | contig 10621 bp, 6 predicted proteins | sample 9270691 | NCBI WGS metagenome assembly JAEIGA01 (sample SAMN17057246, study PRJNA624740) | gut metagenome | biome: biome; isolation source: fecal sample | host: Bos grunniens | place: China: Xizang | collected 2019 | reverse complement strand
TGCCGAATTTATGCGCGAGAATGCCCATTGGCTCGTGCCTTACGCCGCCTTCTCGTATCTGCGTGACCAGAATAACACGTCTGATTTCCGCGATTGGCAGAACTATTCCGTGTACAACAAAGAAGAGGTGGAGCGCCTGGCGAAAAACAATCCCGACGTGGCGTTCTATTGCTTCTTGCAGTACTTGCTTCACATCCAACTCCTCGATGTGAGTCGCTATGCCCAGGCGCAGGGCGTCATTCTCAAGGGCGACATCCCCATTGGCATTAACCGTTGTAGCGTTGAGGCGTGGGTAGAACCCCATTACTTTAATATGAACGGACAGGCGGGAGCACCGCCAGACGCCTTCTCGGCTGACGGTCAGAACTGGGGCTTCCCCACTTACGACTGGGACGTTATGGCAGCGGACAACTACGCTTGGTGGCAGCGCCGCTTTGGCAAAATGGCAGAATACTTTACGGCTTACCGCATCGACCACATCTTGGGCTTCTTCCGCATTTGGGAAATCCCCACACATTCCGTTCAGGGCATACTCGGTCAGTTTGTGCCCGCCCTGCCGATGTCTGTTTCAGAAATTGAAAGCTATGGTTTGCCCTTCCATCCCGAATGGATGACGCAACCCTACATTAACGACGCCCTCGTTGACGCTACCTTCCACGACCATGCGGCTTATGTGCGCGAACACTTCTTGGAAGCGGCGGAAGACGGCACTTGGCAGTTGAAAGACACCTGCAACACGCAACGCAAGGTGCAGGCGTTGGTGCCTACCGACGGTTACGACCTCGAGAATTGGGCGGAGATGCAGCAGGGACTTTATTCCTTGATCAACAACGTGCTCTTCGTGCCCGACCGCAAGGATGCCAGCAAGTTCCACCCCCGTATTTTGGGACACACTGCCCCCGTTTACACCCAACTCAACTGGCAGGAGCGCGAGGCCTTCAAGCGCTTGCACGATGATTACTTCTACCGCCGCCACAATGCCTTTTGGTATGGCGAAGCGATGAAGAAGTTGCCCGCACTACTGGCTGCCGCGCCCATGTTGGCGTGTGGCGAAGACTTGGGTATGGTGCCCGACTGCGTGCCTTGGGTGATGAACCAACTCCAAATCATGAGTCTTGAAATTCAGCGCATGCCGAAAAATCCTGCGTGCGAATTTGGTCACGTTTGGGAGTACCCCTACCGCGCCGTAAGCACCATTTCTACCCACGATATGGCGACGCTCCGCGGATGGTGGGAAGAAGATGCTGCGATTACCCGCCGCTTCTTCCATACCGAACTCGGACATGGCGAAGATTGCCCCGCGGTGGCTACGGCAGCACTTTGTGCAGAGGTCGTGCAGCGCCACCTTGAAGCGCCCTCCATCCTCACCGTTCTTGCATGGCAAGACTGGCTCTCGATAGACGAAAACTTGCGCTACCCCAACCCACATGCTGAGCGCATCAACATCCCTGCCAATCCTCACCACTATTGGTGTTACCGCATGCACATTACCTTGGAGGATTTGATGGGTCAGACTGCCTTCAACGACCGCCTTGCTGACCTGATTACGGCGGCGGGTAGAGGGGAGTAGGGGAGGTGTAAAAAGAAGCCTCACTATCCTGCAAATTGTCTTGGAGATAATTTGATTTATTCCCCAGATAATTTGATTTATCTCCTATATAGTTTTTACTACTTCGGATGCAGGTAAAATCTGCTCCGTAGTCCATTTTCTAATATCTACGCAACAATGAAACGACTGCTTTCTCTCCTGACGTTATTAACTCTCAGTGTGTGCTTGCTCCATGCTGCCGACACCATCCGTGTGGCGTGTGTGGGCAATAGCGTAACGTATGGTATGGGCATTCCCGACCGTGCCGAAAAGGCTTATCCCGTGCGTCTCCAAGCCATGTTGGGCGACGCGTATAAGGTGGAAAACTTCGGGCATTCGGGTTCTACGCTCCTCCGCAAGGGACACCGTCCTTACATGAAGGTGCCCGAGTTTCGCAAGGCGGTAGATTTTAAGGCAGACATCGTGGTGATTCACCTCGGTCTCAACGATACCGACCCGCGCAATTGGCCCAACTACCGCGATGAGTTTAATGCCGATTACTATGCCTTGATTGATTCGTTCAAGGTGGCAAACCCCGAGGCGAAAGTGTGGATTTGTCGCATGACACCCATTTCTCATGACCACCGTCGCTACCAAAGTGGCACACGCGACTGGCATGCGCAAATTCAGGAGCATATTGAGCAGGTGGCAGCGGCGGCTGGCGTAGGGCTTATCGACTTCTTTGCCCCGCTTCACGCTCGCTATGACCTCTTCCCCGACGGGCTTCACCCCAATGCCGACGGTGCGCTGATTTTGGCGCAGGAGGTGTATAAGCACATCACGGGCGACTTCGGCGGAGTGAAACTCCCTGCGTACTATTCCGACAACATGGTCATCCAGCGCGACGAGCCGATTCGCATTGCGGGAACGGCTGATGCGAGTGAGCGTGTGGAGGTGTCGTTGGGCGGCAAGAAGGGCAAGGCTTACGCTTCTGCACAGGGCGAGTGGGAGGTGACGCTTCCCCAGATGCCTGCGGGTGGTCCCTATAAGCTCACGGTGCGCACGAAGAACCGCACGATTGAATATAATAATGTGTGGATGGGCGACGTGTGGGTATGCTCGGGGCAGAGCAACATGGAGTGGCGCTTGAAGAACTGCACTACGGCGCAGGAAGACTGTGCCGCGACGGCGAATCAGCTTTTGCTCCACCTTTATAATATGCGTGGCATTACCGATACCTATGACAATGAGTGGTCGGTGGAGGTGTGTGAAAAGGTCAACCGATTGGAATATTTCCACCCCGCAAAGTGGGAGCTCTGTTCGCCCGAAGCGGCGGGCGATTTCTCAGCCATTGCCTACCATTTCGGCAAGACTTTGGCGGACAGCCTGGGTGTGCACGTCGGACTCGTACTCAATGCCGTCGGTGGTTCAACTACGGAAAGCTGGATCGACCGCCGTACGCTTGAATTTGATTTCCCGCAAGTGCTTTACCGCTGGACGGAGGGCGACTTCGGACAGGATTGGGCGCGTGGTAGAGCGAAGCGCAACGTGGCGGCAAGCAAGGTGCCCCTGCAGCGCCATCCCTTCATGCCTCACTACCTCTTTGATGCGGGTATGCTTCCCCTGAAGGGGTTGAACCCCAAGGGCGTAATTTGGTACCAGGGTGAAAGCAATGCCCACAATGTGGAACTCCACGAACAGCTCTTTACGCTGCTCGAAAAGAGTTGGCGTGGCTACTTCAACGACCCTGAATTGCCCTTCTACTTCGTGCAACTCAGCAGTATTGCCCCCCGTCATTCGTGGCCGCACTTCCGCGACAGCCAGCGTCAACTTGCCGAAACGCTTCCCTATACTTGGATGGCAGTAAGTAGCGACCTCGGACACCCCACCGACGTGCATCCCCGCAACAAGCGCCCCGTGGGACAACGCCTCGCCTTCCAGGCGCTCCGCAACTCCTTTGGCAAGAATTTGGTAGCCGAAGGTCCAAAATGCAACGGCATTCAGGTGAAGGGCTCCGCGATTTTGATTAACTTTGCAAACGCAGAGGGCATGAAAACTGCCGACGGCGCCGCACTTCGTGGCTTTGAAGTAGCGGGCGCAGACGGTATTTTCCATCCCGCTACCGCAGAAATCAAGGGCACCCAGATTAAGGTGCAAGCAAAGGCGGTGAAGGCTCCCGTCAGTGTGCGCTACGCTTGGCAACCCTTCACAGATGCCAATCTGATTAACGGTGCGGGCATTCCTGCAAGTACGTTTAGGCTTTTAGTTAACGAGTAAACAAGGTACGAGTAGACGAGCGGTTAGTGAGTTAAACGATGCCTGTTGCACGGTTGAAGGTCCCTAAAGACCTTAATGACCTTAAAGACCTTAGAGACCTTCCCCCTCCAACCTCAAAACCTTATAACCTAAAGACCTCATAACCTCATAAAATATGAATCTCACCTCCTTCGCGCGTCCCGCCCTGTTGCGTCGCGCCAAAAAGATTGACCGATATTTTACCCACGCTGAAGAAATTCAGCGTGCCGTTCTTGCGCGCTTGATTAAGAATGCTGCAAAGACGGAGTGGGGACAGAAATACGGCTATGCCGACCTCAAGTCGTACGAAGACTTTGCGGCGGCTGTACCCCTCAATGACTACGAAACCCTCAAGGAACCCATCGACCGCATGCGCCATGGGGAGAAGGACGTGCTCTGCAAGGGCTGCGTAAAGTGGTATGCCAAGTCGTCGGGCACGACGAACGACAAGAGTAAGTTCATCCCCGTGAGCAAGGCATACTTGAAAGACACCCACTATAAGGGGGGCGCCGATGTTGTAGCCCTTTACCTGCGCAACAACCCCAAGAGCCGCATCTTTGACGGGCGTGCGCTCATCCTCGGAGGCAGTCACGCCCCCAACTACGACACGAAAGATTCACTCGTGGGCGACCTCTCGGCGATTTTGATTGAGAACATCAGCCCAGCCGTCAACTTCTTCCGCATCCCCAAGAAGGAAGTGGCACTCCTTTCCGACTTTGAACAGAAGCGCGACCTCATTGCTGAATACGCCAAGGACAAGGACGTCACCAACATCTCGGGTGTGCCCTCGTGGATGATGGCGGTGATTCACCGTGTGCTTGAAATTACGGGCAAGGAGACGTTAGACCAGGTGTGGCCCAACCTTGAAGTGTTCTTCCACGGAGGTGTGGCGTTCACGCCCTACCGTGAGCAGTACGAACGCCTTATCCCCAGTGCGAAGATGCACTATATGGAAACGTACAACGCTTCCGAGGGCTTCTTTGGCATTCAGAACGACCCCACCGACAAGGCGATGCTCCTCATGCTGGACTACGGCGTGTTCTACGAGTTTATTCCCCTTGAACACCTCGACAATCCCGAGGGTCATGTCGTACCGCTGTGGAAGGTGGAAGCAGGCAAGAACTACGCCATCCTTATCTCTACCACCTGCGGTCTTTGGCGCTATCAGATTGGCGACACCGTGAAGTTTACTTCGGCAAATCCCTATAAGTTTATCATTTCGGGGCGCACCAAGTGCTTCATCAATGCCTTTGGCGAAGAACTTATTGTGGACAATGCCGAGAAGGGGCTTGACATGGCGTGCAAGCAGACGGGCGCCGTGGTAAAGGAATACACCGCCGCCCCCGTGTTTATGGACAACGACGGCAAGTGTCGCCACCAGTGGGTGATTGAGTTTGACCGCCAGCCCGCCGACATCGCTGCCTTCGCAAAGTTGCTCGACGAAAGCCTGCAGAGCATCAACTCCGACTACGAAGCCAAGCGCTACAAGGACCTTACGCTCCAGCCCCTGGAGATTGTTGTAGCGCGCCCCAACCTGTTCAACGACTGGTTGAAGAGCAAGGGCAAATTAGGCGGGCAGCACAAGGTGCCCCGCTTGGCAAACAACCGCGATATTATCGAACAAATCCTCTCCTTGCAGTGAAACAATCCATCCTTGCCCTCCTCGCGGCGCTCGCCCTCCTTGTGGGATGCCACTATGACAGCGACGTGATGACCCTCGAGGGCACTATTAAGAACGTAAAGCAAGTAGACCTCTACGTCTACGCCGAGGGGAGCATGAATCCCCGTGTCGATACCATCCGCGTGCGCGGCGGAGCGTTTACCTATGAGCGCAAACTCACGGCGCCCGAGGTGTTGACCCTGCTTTACCCCAACTTTTCCGAGATGCTCCTCGTTGCCGAACCCGGTAGTGAGGTAGAACTCGTTGCCGACGCCTCCAACCTTTCGGAGACGGTCATCAAGGGCACGAAGGAGAACGAACTCCTCACCGAGTTCCGCCACGCCACCAACCGTAAGAGCGAAAGCGAGCGCCGCCTTGCCGCCCAGCAGTTCATCTACGACAATGTCCAGACGCAAGCCGCCGTAGCCGTCTTCCGCGAATACTTTGTGAAGGCCGAAAATCCCGTCTACGCAGAAGTGCAACCCCTGCTCGACACGCTCTCTGTGGCGCAACCCGACAACCCCCTCCTCCGCGCGATGCTCGTACGCTTCACGCCCCAACTGCTCTGCGCCGTAGGGCAGAAACTCCCCACCTTCGAGGAAATCAGCCTCACGGGCGACACGCTGACCAATGCCCAGTTTGAGGGCAAACCCACGATCGTCGTCCTGTGGGCAACGTGGGTAAGAGACATGCGCAAGCAGTTGCGCAACCTCGACCATTTGCAGCGCACGTACGGCAAGGAGGTCAACTTCCTCCTCATCTCGCTCGACCCCTCGCGCAAGGACTGCGAGCGCTACCTCAAGTACGACACCGTCCATGCCCCCATCATCTGCGACCAGCAAGCCCTGCTCTCGCCCCTCGTCTCCACCTTCGGACTCCGCCAAATGCCCGCCTTCATCGTAGTCGATAAGGACGGCACCATCCTCAAACGCGACGTACTCCCCAAAGAATGGGAGGCTACAATAAAGGAATTGTTGAAATAGCAGTTCCTTTTTTTGCTTCTTCGGGCGCTGAAAAAGGGAATGTGAGGGGATGCAAAATTCTTAACTCAGAGAGGGCGAAAAGAAATCGGTAGTTATTTCAAATTAATAAGGAGTTTGTTTGAATTAACTCGGACCTTGTATTTACAGTTTCGAGATGGATGTAAATGTACTGGGTTCAGGCTGTTGCACTTTCTTATCAAGTTGCTATAATTGCCCTTTCCAACACGATTCTATCAGACCTTATATCTTGTTATGCTTGTTAAAACACATTCCGCTACCGTCAACGGACTCACAGCCCTCACGGTTGTGGTAGAAGTACATACCGCAAAATCAGCACAACCGAATTTCATCGTGGTAGGTCTGCCCGACAATGCCGTGCGTGAAAGTCGGTCGCGTGTTACTGCGGCGCTTCAGAATTCCAAAATCTATCTGCGTGAACCGCAAACGACAACCGTAAACCTTGCTCCTGCTGATGTGCGCAAAGAGGGGACTGGGTTTGACCTTCCTGTGGCTATCGGTATGGTGGCTGCAGGGGAACTTATGCCCACCGACATGCTCGACCGTTATATGCTCGTTGGAGAACTCGGCTTGGACGGTTCTATCCGCCCCATTAAGGGCGCACTGCCCATAGCCATCAAGGCGCGTGCTGAAGGTTACGAAGGACTTATCGTACCCGAGGAGAATGTGCGCGAAGCTGCGGTAGTAAATCAGTTGAAGGTCTTTGGAGCGAATCATTTGACGCAGGTTATTGCCTTTCTCAGTGGTGAACCTACGCTTCAGCAGACCATCGTCAATACGCGTGAGGAATTTTATCAAGCACAGACGGAATGCCCTTATGATTTCAGCGAGGTAAAGGGGCAAGAAAACGTGAAGCGCGCCTTTGAAGTTGCAGCTGCTGGCGGACATAACCTAATGCTTATCGGTGCACCAGGTTGTGGAAAAAGCATGATGGCGAAGCGCATGCCTTCCATCCTTCCGCGCCTCACGCTTGCCGAGAGTTTGGAAACGACGCAGATACATTCTATTGCTGGTTGCCTTGCTTCTGGCACTTCGTTGATTACGCGTCGCCCCTTCCGCGCTCCGCACCACACGGTGTCGGACGTGGCGCTGATTGGTGGGGGTGCCACGTTCCAACCAGGCGAAATTAGTTTGGCGCACAATGGTGTGTTGTTCATGGACGAGCTTCCCGAATTTTCGAAAGTGGCACTTGAAACTCTGCGTCAACCGCTTGAGGACCGCGTTATCAACATTTCGCGTGCCAAATACCGCGCCTCGCTCCCTTGTTCCTTTATGCTCGTGGCGGCAATGAATCCTTGCCCTTGCGGTTACTACAACCATCCCACGCACCGTTGTGATTGCACTCCCGGTCAGGTACAACGTTATAAGAATAAGATTAGCGGACCGCTCCTCGACCGCTTAGATATGCACGTAGAGGTGGTACCCGTTTCGCTTGACGAACTTACGAAGGCGCCCGCTGGAGAAAGCAGTGCGCAAATCCGTGAGCGTGTCGAGAAGGCGCGTGCCATTCAGGCGGAACGCTTTAAGGATAGCAAGGGCATCCATTGTAATGCCCAAATGACCGACGCGCAAATCAATACTTTCGCCACTCCCGACGCAGCAGGTGAACAACTCCTGCGCGCAGCTATCCGTAAGCATGATCTTTCTGCTCGTGCCTACAACCGCATTCTCAAAGTGGCACGCACCATTGCCGACCTCGAAGGAGCCCCTCAAGTCCAAAGCCACCACATTGCCGAAGCCGTGGGCTACAGAAGTCTGGAGCGTGCCAGCTGGGGGGAATAGTGCATTTTTAGTTCAACGAGTAAGTGAGGTTTAAGTAGACCTGATTGTCGCAGAGATAAATACCCGCTCTCCCTGCGGCACGACTCTTTACTCTTTACTCTTTTATCTTTACGCTTAAATGACCAGAATCCTTCTCCTCTCAGATACCCATTCTTATTGGGACGACCGTTATGCCAAGTACGTAGCTGAATGCGACGAGATTTGGCATGTTGGGGATATCGGTACACCTGAACTTGCCGAACAGCTGGCGGCGCTGAAACCACTGCGGGCAGTGTACGGCAATATCGATGGTGCCGACTTGCGTCGTCGATTTCCTGAAGTGTTGCGCTTTAGGTGTGAGGAGGCTGAGGTGCTGATGAAGCACATTGGAGGTTATCCTGGAAAATACGACCGCTCCATTGTTGCAGAACTCTTTCGCAATCCTCCTGACCTCTTTATTTCGGGACATTCTCACATTCTTAAAGTGATGAGCGACCCTACGCTGAACCTGTTACATATCAATCCTGGCGCAGCAGGTCAACATGGGTGGCAGCGTGTGCGCACCCTCATTCGCTTTACCGTAGATGGACGAAATTTTCGCAACCTTGAAGTTATCGAACTTGGAGAGAATGGCAGTGCGTAGGGTGATACTCATGAGCACTTCGGAGTGTACAAAAACAAACTGGGAGTTAATTCAAACTAAACGCCGATTTGTTTGAATTAACTCCCAGTTTGTTTTACATTTCTCCCAATGCTTTGTATGGAGGGCGCATAGAGGTCGTGAAGACTGCCTATCGAAAGAGTCTTGCCCCCCCTTTATTGTCGCATTAACCGCTCGTGAGTGTATAAACCATCAGAATAGCAAAGGAGATGCCCTGCATACCAGTGGCATCTCCTTGAAGTGTAGTGCGTTTTTCGGCAGCGCTGTGTTCAGAGTTGCTGCATGTCGTTGAGTTTCTTGTAATAGCCGTCCTTGGCAAGGAGGTCGTCGTGCGTACCGCGCTCTACGATGCGTCCTTCGTGGAGCACGCAAATCTCGTCGGCGTTCTTGATGGTGGAGAGGCGGTGGGCGATGGCGATGGTGGTGCGCGTTTTCATCAAGCGCTCGAGGGCTTCCTGCACGAGGCGTTCGCTCTCGGTGTCGAGTGCCGAGGTGGCTTCGTCAAGAATGAGGATGTCGGGGTTCTTTAGGATGGCGCGCGCGATAGAAACGCGTTGGCGCTGTCCGCCCGAGAGTCGGCAACCGCGGTCGCCCACGTTAGTGTCGTAGCCCTGCTCGCTCTGCATGATAAATTCGTGAGCGTTGGCAATCTTTGCCGCTTCCTGCACCTGAGCGAGGGTTGCGTTTTCCACACCAAAGGCGATGTTGTTGAAGAAGGAGTCGTTGAAGAGGATGGCTTCCTGGTTCACATTACCAATCATTCGGCGGAGGTCGGAGAGGCGCATGCTCTTGATGTTCACACCGTCGACAAGGATTTCGCCTTCGGTCACGTCGTGATAGCGGGGGAGGAGGTCGACGAGGGTAGACTTACCCGAACCGCTCTGCCCGACAAGGGCGATGGTTTGTCCGCGCTTCACGGTGAGGTTTACGTCCTTGAGCACGTCGGTCGTGCCGTTGTAGGAGAAGGTGATGTCCTTGAAGGTGATTTCTTCCTTCAATCCGCTTACACGGGCGGCATCTGCGGGTTCCTGAATGGGATTTTCAGCGTTGAGAATCTTGTTGACGCGCTCTACCGACGCCATACCCTTGGGGATGTTGTAACTCGCCTTTGAGAGGTCCTTGAGGGGTTGGATGATGCTGTAGAGTATCACCATGTAGAAGATGAACGTGGGGGCGTCAATGGGGGCATTGTTGGAGAAGATGAGGGTGCCGCCGTACCAAAGCACGAGCACGATGAGGCAGGTGCCGAGAAATTCGCTCACGGGGTGAGCTGAGGATTGGCGAATGGCTACCTTGCTCGCGGCGTCGCGGAATTCGTTTGCCGAAGCGTCGAAGCGGTTACACATCTTGCGCTCTGCGGTGAACGCCTTGATGATGCGCATACCACCGAGGGTTTCTTCAAGTTGCGACATGGTTTCGCTCCACTTGTTCTGGGCGTCCATACTCTGACGCTTGAGTTTGCGTCCGATTTTTCCCATCATCCAGCCCATCAAGGGGAGCACAACGATGGTGAAGAGGGTGAGTTCCCACGATGTATAGATGAGTACGCCGAAATAGCAGAACAAGAGGATGGGATTCTTAATCAGCATTTCGAGCGACCCCGTTACGGAGGTTTCAATCTCATTGACATCGCCACTCATGCGGGCAATGATGTCGCCCTTGCGTTCGCCAGAGAAGAAGGAAAGGGGGAGGGAGATAATCTTGTGGTACACCTC
>JAEIGA010018486.1_pt1 | contig 10622 bp, 17 predicted proteins | sample 9270691 | NCBI WGS metagenome assembly JAEIGA01 (sample SAMN17057246, study PRJNA624740) | gut metagenome | biome: biome; isolation source: fecal sample | host: Bos grunniens | place: China: Xizang | collected 2019 | reverse complement strand
TTTTTAATTTCAAAAAATTCACAATAGGTATAGTAAAGTATATTGTCTGTTTTATTTGAAATAATGGCAATATTACCTAAATATGGAACTACTATATCCCCGTCCTTAAAAGGTCTTTGAAATTTACTCCAATCTCGCTGGTCTTTTGAGGGGAATATCATGCACTCGCAATTATCAAAAACTGGAAGCATATAATACCCCTCTCTTGTAAATGCAATTTCTTGTGTGTTTTGTTTTTTACATATAATAGTCCCCATATCAATGTGGTCAAATACACATATCCCACACAATGGGCTATACAACTCCATTCCACTTGGACAATCTTTTAAAAGTTCTGCTATGTTAATCTTTTCCATTATCATTATTTTTTACAATTGTTCCTAAATAAAATCCTGATGCAAATACACCAACTCATATTATATATAATATAAAAATCATAATCAATATATATTTAATCCAGTTGCATCGTTTGCTAAACCCATAGGTATCAATCCACGATAGTCAAAATGATGAACATTAAGATAATCAATTCCACCATATCTCGGAGATGAAAAAGCATTATCCATTTCGTTTCCACAAGCATTTAGGTATTCAGTTCTTTCTTTCTCAGTCATACTTGAAAGAGGAAAGAGATATGGTTTAATATTGTCATATTCTAAAGCATCTTCTGTGTCTATAGTTTCCGTAAAAAAACAAACACATCCGTCAATTGTTATTGTAGCCAAAGTATCTACATATACATCTGCGTCTCCTGTATCAATTTGGCACTTTACTCCATACGGCAATCTTGCACAAAGGTCTTTTACTAATAAATCTTTTCTTCTCGACTCATATTCTTTGTTTTCTTTATTTTAATCAATTTTCTTTTCTTTCTTGACTAATTTATCTAATTCACTATAAAAACGTCTTAAAACCACCTTAAAATCGCAAATAAGGGTATTTTTATACATATTCCCATTTTTTACTTTCTTTACACCATTGAATTGTACCTCTTCCACCGTATAAAACGATTGTAGCCCCATCGGGTCTGTCTTGGTCTGTATATCCATCACGGATTCTATTTTGGTTATAGTAATCAAAATCATCGGAGCATATATAAATATTATATTTTTCACTCCATTGAATTAAGTTATTTCCTGTTGGGGTGTATTTTGTTGAATATTCTGGGTCGTAAACTACGTTATTGCTTTTATCATACACAACATTTTCGTAAACCTTATCTTTTAAGTATCTTTCAAAATCCTTTGTGTATTTTGTTTCAAAACAATCAACATAAGTTTTTAAGTGAGGTAGTATGTTACCTTTGTCTTCTTGAGGTATTTTTACCCATTGTTCTTTTGCTTTTTTCTTATTACCTTTTCGATTGTAAGCACTCCAAAGTTTTTCAAAAAGTTCGTCATCCTCGCTCTTTTTAGAATTATCTTTATTTTCTTTTATTAGATTATTAAAAGATAATTCTTTTTTTAATAAGTTTATAGTAGAAGAGTCTTCTGGTGTGTAGTTTGATACACACCCGTGTGTAGTTTGATACACACCCCCCTCTATTTTACTACACACCCCTTTTTCGTCTTTTTTGTATTTAAGTTGTTCATATTTCCCCCCAATTCTAAACACAGCAAAAGAACCTTGTTCATTTTTTATTACTTCTTTTTCAAGTAAGTTAAATAATACAAGTTTATCCATTCTATCTCGCAATGCTTGTTTACTTATTTTAAGTATTGGTAAATCTTCCAATAATGCTTTATATTGGAGAGAGAAATACGTCTTGTCATTTATTACATACTTGTAGATGTTTTGTCTATTCATAAAATCTGCCACACATTGTAGTATTAGCAAATCGGTAATATCAATGCAAACTTCTTTTTCTTTTCCGTTTACATCAATAATAGACCTACATTTCAAAACTTCTTCTTGGCTAAACCCTAATATTGAGTATTTCATACTTAAAAAAATGACCCAATGTTCAGAAAGTCGGCAACCTTTTCTTACTAATTGAGTCTTTTCTATATTTCTAATAGTCGTAATTGCCGTTACGATTTATTTATTTCTTATGAAACCCAACTTTCGTTAGGTGCTATCTACACCTAACTACTTGTTGAGATATGAACACCCCATAAGTATGCTATATCTAAGCCTACGAGGTTTATTAGCGTAAAAGAAAGGACTTGAACCTTTATCTCCTTATAACTACTAAGGTGCTTTACCATTTAAACTACTTTCACGTTTAGTAATATCCCCTAATTGAATGTTTATTGCTTATGCCTATTGTATCTACAATAGTAGAAATTACTAAATTGAAAAGCAATTCACAACACAATAGAGGCTTATTACTAATTTTGCAACTAACGATTTCTCGTTAGCGTTACTTTTCCTACACAATGGTAGGTAAGTGGAATTTGAATTATATTATCTACAAAAGTAGAAATTAAAGTCTTTCTCTGACACTTTGAAAGACATTGCAAAGATACGATTTTATTTTTAAATAAAGATATTTTTTCCAAGAAATTTTCTTAAAATATTTCTTCCAACAATCTTCACAATCTTTCCTGTTCCCAAAATATTTGCAATCTTCCCATTTATGTAAATAATCGCCATCATCATCTGTTATACACTTGTCGTTTTCACTTTTGTAAACCCTACCTTTTCTATAAACGATACCATAAACTACGCCATCATCATCTTCCATAACGACATCATTTATACATAAAAACTTATCGTTTTTTCTTACATTGTGTTTATTTTTCATACTATTTTTCATATCGTAACTTATTAAAAATCAAATAAATCGCCTTGAAATTTTTGTTTAGGTGAAGATTTTTCCTTATTCATTTCCTTATTATCTTCCTTAACTTCCTCCTTACTATTTTCCTTTTTAGGTTTCTTAATAACTCTTAGAGAATAATACGGAACGGGGGATGGGTAACGCACCTCGTTTACCTCAAATCCAAAGTCATAATTATTAGGCTCTGCTAATGTATCGTGAAAAACAACTTGTCCTCGCATTCCGTGTATCATCATATTCAATGCACACATTTTACGCTTGTTAAGTCATTGTCCTCGCCTATATAATACATCTTCTTGTCCTCTTTCATTGTTTCTTTGTTTTGTTTCTTTTAAGAGTAAACTTATTTATCAACTTGGTTGGAATTTGATTGTAATGCTTTATTACGTTGTCGGCAACGGGCATTCCACATAGAACGCCATTGTTGTACATACAAAACCAATAATAATGCCAATCCTCCTCTCTCCAACCCAAATCATTGACTATGCTTTCCTCAAAAGTTAGCAATTTTCTCTTTTTGCTCATTGATTAAATCATTTAAGTCTTGTTTCATTTTCTTTAACCTATCAATCGCTTCTTGTGGCACAGTAGGACAACCCTTGATATAGGATTTGAAATTAGGTGTATCAAAGTTAAATTCCGACACAATAAGACAATAATCGTACCATTTGATAAACATATCCTTTTGTGCATCTAAATCAATGTCCTCTATTATCGTTTGCATACCTACAATAAAATCTCCGCACTCTACAATTCCCCCTACATCATTTCCTATCCAACTATTTTTAGCATCGTCAAAATCAAAATCGTGCTTTTCGCAGAATAATTGTAAGTAAGCATTACAACCTTGTTTGTATAATTCTTTTGCTTTTTCTTTTATCATAAAATATTCCTTTTTACATTTGTTTTTTTATGAATTTTATTCCCATAATTACACCTCTTTTTTCCATTAAGGCACTTTGTTTGGTGTTATCGTTGATATACGCAATATTACTATTTTTTTCAATCTCATACCCATGCTTGCGAAGATTATGTTTTAACATTACTTTATTTCTTGGAGTATTTATTACTCTTAGGTTTGTTTTTTGTTCAAAACCGAATAAAACACGTCTTCTTTCGGCTTTGTAGGTTTTTTTTAATCCCTCGCTCACATTCTTATTTCTTTGTTTAACCCATTCTTCATCTTGCCATTTTTCTTTTAAAGTCTTCTTTGCATTTTCTAATGCTTTTTTTTGATGTATCTTTAGATTTATTTGATTTGGGTAACCCAATTCTTTATTCTTTTTATCGGCTTTTTCCCTATTTTTCTTATTTAATTCTTTTAAAAGTTCCTCACACTTTTTTAGATTGTAAGTTCTACGTATTCTACAAAGAACGGGGCGAGTTATTGATAATTTATCACAAATATCTTGGTTTTGAGTGTGTTTATAATTTTCTATTAGCCAATCTATTTGCTCCTTTGTTAATTCAATTTTTTTACCCATTGTACATAATGTTTATAATAATGTTTATAATAATGTTAATTACTCTTTTCTTGGATTTGATTAGATTATTGTTTCTCTCCAATGATGAGTTCTTTTGCATAAGGTAATTTCTTTACAAAGTTTTCACAAACCCCAACTCCCCAATCTTCTTTTAGTTTATGATGTTTTCTTTGATGGTATATATTGCGTAATTGAAGGTAGTTTGTTGAACAACGCATAAACAACTCAATACCTTGCGGGCAATTAGAAATGACTTTCATAAAACTTTCATAAGATTTGTCTTGATTGTATTGCTTAATCAAGTCTTTCATTTGTTGTTTGCTTTGTTCGGTTACATACTTATTAAAGCAATAATCCATATCCATATTGACAAGTTTGTGCATCTTACTTGATGACGTTACAATATCAACAAAGTTATACCTTTGTAACTCTGGCGATATGTAATTAGGGTATTTAATATCAAAAGAAACACGCACCCCCTTAAGCCAATTCTGGTTTCCCGAACCATTAGGAGTGTTTGCAAGTTGTATCGCTCTTGGTAATGATTTCTCAAATTCCTCTTGGGTGTATTCGGGAGGTGTAATACGCATCGCATTGCGACACGCTATTACACTTTCCATTAAGTCATACACACGCACGTTTGTTACCTCTAACATATTATCTTTATTTTTAGTCGTTTAATATCATTGGCATAACTAAACACAAGCGTTCTTTATTCTCGCTTATATTGTCATCTTCGGTTATTGCTATCGCTCTATTTGGTTCGGTGTAATAAAGATTACAACAACGAGTTTCTAATGTGTTTAACGCTTGTATTAAGTATTTTAAATTTAAACCGATACGTATAGTTTCTCCATTTTGTTTAACAAACTCCATTGTTTCTTTAATGTTCTCTTCTTCGTTTGAGGCAGATAAAGTTATATTTTCATTACTAACCTCAATAACAATCGTATCATTTAAAGGAGTAATAGTTCTTAAACGGTTTAGTGAGCAAACTAATTCTTTTACCTCTAATTGAATGTATTGTGATTTATCATTAGGTATGATTTGTTGCCATTTAGGGTATTGAGCATTGTTTGTAAGGAGAACGCAATAACAATCCTCCGTTTCAAAACTAACACAATTATCGTAAACAGACATAGTTTGAATATCGCTTGGGTTAAAGATATTCTTTAAACAAGCAATATTTTCTTTACCCAATAACACTTGTCTATCTTTATCATTTTTAATCGTTATAGATTGTTTATAAAGGACGTGGGTATCGGTTCCAACGAAATTCAAAGTACTTTCTTTTAAATCAATCAAAACGCTTCTTAATGCAGGTCTAATAGGTTTATCCTCTGCGAAATCCTTTGCAACAAAAATTTCTTGAAAGAATTTCTCGTCTATATTAACCTCTATTTTTTCTCCTTGTGGTTTTAAAATAGGGAAATCATCTACACTCATTGTAGAGTAAGTAGATTTATTTCTTCCATAAGTTAATTTCAATGAATTGCCCTCTATTTTAAAGTCTAATACATCGCAATCAATACTTTGTATTAAAGCGTGCAATTTATTTGGCTGAAAACAAAATTGAATACTCTCATCGCTATCATTTTCTATTTGTATCTTAGTAGTAATCTCAATAGCAGAATTGCTACTTTTTAACTCCATAACATTACCTTGAATGTTACAAAAAACATTACTAAATATAGGTAGTGATTTGTTTTTGCCACAACAAACAATATTCTTAGATAATTGTCTTGCAAATTCGTTTTTAAATACTCTTATTTTCATTTTCTTTTTTCTTTTTTGTTGTTTTCCTTGTTACTTTTTTTTCTTTTTCTTGAGCCTCTTTTTTTTCTTTTTCAATACTTTCTAAAACTAACTTGGTTAGTTGTTCGGCATCTTGTTGAAAAATAGGACTACCCTCTAATGAGGCAAGCAAACACATTATTATATCTTGATTTTCTTTACTCTTGAACCATTTGTTTACAAAAGTCTTAAACACCATAGAAATGCCATCACTCGCATCACAAAAGTCATCAATCTCTTTGTCGGTTTTACCTAAAAAGACTTTGGTGTAACGTAATAATAATTTGTTACTATTCTCAACGCTACTCATCATTTCGTTAAAGGCTCTTTTCTCCTCGTGTTTAAACACACATCCCTCTTTGTTAAGTAGTCTTTCAACCTCAAAATACATTCCATACATAACATCGGCTAAATGTCCTATAATGAAATGCCATTGAAAGGCACCTCTCGCTCTTAATAACCTTAATTCTTTTTCTGTTATTTCTTTTTTCATTTTATTATTATTTGTTTACTGCTTATTTTATAACACTAAAATTAAGCCAATGAATAATGCCACCTCGCACCATATAAGGATAGCCAACCAAGTGTCTATCCTTTCTATGTGGTCTAATTTTTTAGAGATATTTCCAAATCCATTCCAAATCTTTTGTTTTTTAAGTGCGAGTATAAGAAACGTTATAAAGATGATACAAATAACTATTCCTATAACTATTGCTCCCATAGTACTATCTATTATCTCCGTTTCCGTCCACAGACTTATATTGTTCTTCTATTCTATTTAATGACTGTTGAACTGAATATCCATCTTTGTATCTCGCCATCAATTTGGCATTATTATTAAGCATTATTTCGCTCAAATCAATATCAAGAATATTGCATATTGCAGTTAGATAGTAAAGAATATCACCAAGTTCAAGCATAATATCTATTGCGTCATATTCTTTGCCGTGATATAATATTTTTTTAAAAATATCAGTCAATTCACCACATTCGCCATTTAATCCTAATAAATAGTTCTTTAACTCTTCAAGTTCTCCGATTCCTTTATTCCTTGTAAAGTTCACAATGGTTGGGTAAACTTCAAAAATACTTTCTTTTGACACTGCATCAGGGTATCTTTGACCTTTAATAATACGAGTAACGTTATAATCTTTAACATCTGTAAGTGCTTCGATTTGAGTTGGTGTCCATCCACAAGTAATACCGAGAGTTTTTATTGCATCTGCTTGCTTATTTGTTAGTTTAGCCTTTCCGCTTTTTTCTCCTCTTGGTGGGTTTATGTGGCATCTACTGTATTCTGTATTCTCTTTTTGTGTCATCAATTCAAGATTGGATATATCGTTATTTGCACGATTATAGTCTTTATGGTTTATAACAAGACCTTGTGGGATAGCCCCTTTATGCCAAACCCAAATAACACGGTGTTCCATAAAATAATATATCTTGTTTTTATATTGAGCAGAGGTCATATAATAACCATTCCGCATTAACTTAGATGCCAATGTGCCTTTCTTGCTTCTAATGTGGTTGTCAGTTCCTATATAATATCCTCTATTTTTCAACATTTCAACAAATAAAAGTAGTTTATCATCTTCTACTCCAAAGTCGTACACCTCTGATGGGAAGTAACTACCTATTAACCCCCCATACTTGTTTTTTCTACTTTCTTTTTCACTACTTGACATACAAGTTGTCATCGCTTGTTGATGATACTCATTAAGAGTTAATTCTTTTTTATTGTTTTCCATTTTACTTTTCTCCTTTTTAATTGGTTAATCCTATCGTTAATGTACCATATCGCTTTTTCTAAATCTTGGATTTCTTTTTCTTTGTCTTGCATTCCTTGTTCTGCTTTTAATCCTGCACGCCAAAGATATTTGATTGCGTTCCCAATAGAAAAACAATAGTGTCTTGTAATCTCAATACATTCCACGCCACTTGGGTGTGAGGTGTAATGCTTTGGGTGGTTTACGTTGTCTTCTTTTTCTTTTTTCATATCTTATTCTTTACTATCTTGCATATTTATAAATCTAAAAGAGAATCCAACATCTTTATATGTAAAGGTTTTTTTTGAAGAGTGGCTTTTGTTGAACTTATCTAACGTTTCATCAATTGTTTTCTTGTTATTTTGATATAACTCTTCTTTACTACGATACAGATTAAATTCTTTATTAGATTTAGGGAATAAATATAATACCTCATTGTCATATGTGGTGAGATTATTATATTTGTCAATCAAAAGATTAGTCCAATGGTCTTGAGTTGATGGTTGATAAGTCGCTATAAGTACAGGATTTATTTTTGCACTTCTTAAACGTGATAAACATACCGCAAAAGCCTCGTTACTAAAGTTTTCTATATGATCTATAAACCAAAAATCGTATGGACGCCCCTTAAAACATTGTAAAACCTTTTCTCTTGATTGGTCGTTTATATATTGAACTGAAAACCTACCACCTTTATTCAATAAAGAAAACGTTATTTCATCATCTTTATCAAATAATATAGTTTGGTCGTTTGTTTTTATTGTATAAGCAAGGTCTTCAAAATTTTTATTGGTTGTTAAAAGAACTCCACTACATCCTATAGGGGACTTTTCTACAAACTCTTTTACTAACTCTCTAAAAGGGGGCTTTTGGGATTGAACAAACACGATGTTTGTGTTAAATGTCAAAATTTCTTTATCTTTCATAACCTATTCTATATTAAAAAGGTAAATCGGGGTCGTTATTTCTGTCAAAATGGTTAGAGAAATCTTGTCTTGGTTGTGGAGTAGGTTGTTGGTGGTATTGTTGGTGTTGATTATGTTGCTGATAATTTCTTTGATTAGGATTTACTTGTTCCCAAGTTTGAATATTACCAACTAATTGACCACCTTCGGATTTCTTACCATTAAATAAGGTATGTGTGCAAAACTCTTGTGGGTTGTGACAAGCAGCCAAACTAAGCCAAGCCGTACCTTTTTCTCTATTTACAAATAAGTTGTTTTTTTGAATAGGAATTACTATACATTCCCCATTTTCTCTATCGCTACTAATGTAAGCGTTTTTTAACTTTAATAAGTTAATTTTTGCTAATAAATTTGCCATAATTTTTATAATTTTTCGTTAGGTTTATAAACTCGTTTAATCTTTATATTATGCCTCCAAAGCATAAGTTTCTCTTTGAGGCGATAATCTTTTGGTAACATTTTAGGAGAGATTTTTACATCTTCCGTAATTATTTCCCCATCTTTCTCGTATTGAAAATCGCAAAAGTAATAAGTCGCTTTTTGAACAACTTTTTCAACAACTTTTGATTTCGTTTTTAATTGTGTTGTTTCCGTTGTTTTTATCGCTGGAATTAACTCAAATCTTACTTGTCTTTGTAAGTTTGTTATCTCTCCATTTTCCTCTGCTTTTTTCAAAAAAAGGTAACGTTCAAATTCTTTTTTTGAATCAAAGGTTAAATCATTTACTTTGATTTTTTTGTTTCTAAATTTGGGTGCTTTAAACATCGTATTTTTCTTTTATCTTTTCGCAATCTTTATTAAACTCTTTGTAACTTTTTTTCCCTTTTCTTTCTTTGAATGCTTTTAAATAATATATACAAGTTGCGTGGTCTCTATTTATTATCCAACCGATTTTAAAAAAACTCAACCCAAACAAATTCCTTAACACAACCGTTATAAGTATTCTTGCATTCAATAAATAAGGTTTTCTACAACTCCCTTTAACGTCTTTTGGATTGACATTTAGTAGAGAACAAATATCGTAAAAAATTCCTTCCGCTGTGTCACCCATACAATATTCCTTAACCATATTTCTTATTAAAGAAAGTTGTGATAAAGAAACAAATGGAGATAAATCATTTAATGCTTTTTCTATCTTTTCATTCATTTAATCTACTTTATTTTTAACAACAACCTCCTTGCTCCAATAGACGTTTTCATATATTTCTTAGCCAAATCGGGATTTTCTTTAATGAATGTTTTTGAGTCAAACGTTTCAGTGCTTTTACTACTTTTCAAAGTAGCAATCGTAATATCTTGATAAGACATTGTTTCATTGTCGGCAAAAGCGAACTTAATATCAGCCTCTAATGATTTCTTTTGTGTTTCCAATTCGGAAATAGAGTTTTTGATTTCTTTTAGTTTGATAACCTTATCAAACATTTCCTCCTCAACATTGATAATCTTTCCCTCAACGTGATTTGGAAACATTGTTACAACATCATCTACCGAAACTAAATCGGGTTCTTTTTTACCTAAAATATTATCAATCCAAAATCTATCAACTTCCTCAACTAACCATTCATAAAAATCGGGAACAAAATTAAGTTCACTATATCCAAAGTCTTTTCCTTGCGTTAGCCAAGCAATCGCACCTTGTTGTAAACCACTTACGCCAAGTTGATATTGTAATTGACAAAACCAATGTCTTGGTAAATTGTCTTTATCTATTTGTTTTTGGGTTGTTTTGCACTCTAATATGCCTTTATTTGCGTTATTTCTCTTATCTCCTAACCAATATAGCCTATCGGGAGATACTTGCAAATACGGCTTTGTTTTTGATTGTATAAGC
>JAEIGA010018485.1_pt1 | contig 10622 bp, 4 predicted proteins | sample 9270691 | NCBI WGS metagenome assembly JAEIGA01 (sample SAMN17057246, study PRJNA624740) | gut metagenome | biome: biome; isolation source: fecal sample | host: Bos grunniens | place: China: Xizang | collected 2019 | reverse complement strand
GTGAAATATTTAATGTCAGAAAAACCTGATTTCAAGGCAATCTCTGTCACTTTATACTTTGTACTTTGCAATAAGAAACTTGCGTGATTAATGCGTAAATCTAAGATGTACTTGTTTGGTAATTGTCCCGTTGCCTTTTTGAAAATCTGACGGAAGTATACCTCGGATATATTGGATACTTCGGCAATCTCGGCAATCGTAAGTTTGGAATCTGCAAAGTTCTTATGCATATAATCCAAAGATGGCTGTATCAAACGAGGCACTGAGTCATTTTGTGCAATATTATTCTGCGCTTCGGTTAATATCTGATAAAAAATAGAGTAGCGCCTATATGGTGCATCGTGTTCATTGCTTGCCTGGAGAAGTAGTAATTTTTCAAAAAGCGCACGTATCTTTTCTGAACGTTTTGGAACAATGAAGTCTGGTTCACAGCAGTCTCCATAAAGGATGTCAAATTCAATTGCAATATGTTTGTCCACCATTTTTGGAGGTTTATAATTGGTAAATGGAGGAAGATAGGTTAATTGTCCACTACATATGGGAATCGTAGTATTTGAACAAACGTAACTTCCCTCAGAGTCAATGTGGTATAACAACCGTGCTTTTCTAGAAGAACACAAGATTCCTTCGTCTGAAGCATGGAATGTAGAAATTGGTGTCTTTGAATATCGAACAATATGTTTTTGCTGTTTTACAAATGCGGATTGAATTAAATCTCCGCGCATAGTTCGATGTCCTTCAGCCTCTACATATGCAAAAGCTCCGTTGGTTGTTATATAAGTATGCTCATCTGCGTTGTAATAATATGGAAAAGCACCTTTTGGACAACCAAAAGTGACACCGTAACGTCCCCAACTCTGTACGAAATCTAATGTCAAATCAAAATCTTCTAATGGAATATCTTTGAGAGTCAACATACACATATTAGAAGCATCCATCTGATGATAAATGTTGAATTTTCGCTGCTGGCATATCAAATGTCCCAAGTCATTTAGCTTCCAATAATCGGATATCTTCGCCTTTTGAGGCAAAGAATCTGGTAATAGTGTATCGAAATAATAGCAATCAAAATAGCGTTCTAACTCATCGATTGACTCTAAATTGGTAAAATCTATTTCCAGTAAAGTCTTTCCTCTAGAAACGATCTTGATATAGCGATAGCCACCCTGAATAGGTACAAGACTATTTGAGACAAGGGAAAAATATCCATGGCATGGTTTTGAAAAAAAGAATTTTGCCAGAGATTCTTCCAATCCGTCTACGGTCATACTTGCGCTATCATTTCTGACAGAAAGTGACATTGTATGAAGTTTGCGACCAGATACTTGTAAAAACACAGGCATCTTAGCAGGCGTAAAGTTTTCGGTATAAATGCCGGATAAACGGACGGCTAAATTATTCTTTGAAAAAAACATATGCACATCTCCTCCTTTTCTTATCTTAGCATCATATGGTGGATATAGCCAGTATAAAAAATCAAAAGTTTTTTGCGTTTTTTGAAATTGAATAGGCATAGGGGTTTTTTTATGATGAAAGTAATATGGGATGATTATAAATACACTGCATGTATTGTATCCAAAAGAAAGGACGGAAAAGTATGAAATATGTAGTTCCAGAATTGGAAATTGTAGAGCTAGATGTGGATGACGTGATACGCACAAGTGACGGAATGGGCAATGGTGGATCAGGTAATATGAATGATGATGATGTGGGCGGAAGTGTTACACCAGATCCAGAAACACCATGGGATTAAGATGTTAGGAAAGGAGATAAAAATGAGTAAGAAAAAAATAATTGCTTGTTTGCTGGCAGTGGTTATGTTTACATTAAGTGTTGCAATTTTGCCACAAATAACACAAGCAGAGGGAACAAGTTTTGAACTAGAGGAAATTGTTTACGATAGTGCTTATCAAATGAAAGATTATTGGACAAGTGAGAAAAAGACAGCTCCATTAAAGAATGGTTATGTGTTTGGAGGATGGTATACATCAACAGATCAAAAAAATGTGACTCCGATTAAAGCAAGTTCTATAGATGCGAATAATCTTCCGACAGAAAATGTCTATGCGAAGTTCGTTCCAGCATATGTGCTTAGTATTATGACACAAATCCAAGAAGGAACAACTGTTAAAGATGAAAAGACTACTTTAAGATTGATTACAACAATTGATTGCAACAATTATGGGAATGTTGGTTTTGATGTTTGGTACAACAATAAGGTTCATGAAGAATCATCAGAGACAGTTCAGTCAAAGGCATATTCGTCATTGTATGTAATGGACGGTAGCAATAAAGAAGAAATACAACCAGACACTGCATTTGGAAAAGCATCTAAATCATTCGTTCTTCTCAAGATAAATGGAATTGCTCAAAAGAATTTTAACAAGAAAATTTATGTAAGACCATACTGGACAACATTGGATGGAACAAAGGTAGAAGGACTTGCTAAATATGTACATGTAGAAGATGGATATAGTGATTACTATAGTGTACCAATTAACCTTCAGTCAGGAAAAGAGATTGCTGGTGGAGTTATTATGATGAACTATCCGGAATGCTTGCAAGTGATTGCAACTGGAAATGAAGTAGAAGAAGGAAGAATCCTAAAAGAGATGAATTACTATGTGGATACAGCAAATCATACAATTCGATTTGCAGCCAACTCGGATTCTACAGAAGTAATAGATGTAGCTGATGGAATTCTGGCGAATGTAAGATTTGAGTTGAAAGAGGGCGCGACGGCAGACAGCACTTTGAACTTTACAATTACTTCTGGAGGAAATAGTTTTTCTAATTGGAACGAAGAATACGTTAATGAAGTATTTGCAGTAAATTATAGATATTATAAAGAGGCGGATGAGTAATGAAAAAAATCCTTCAAAATAAAACAATGATTGTAGTAGGTTGTGTACTTCTAGTTCTTTTGGTGGGCCTCATCATCTGGGCGTGCAGAGGATGTACGGATAAAGAACCAGATCCAGAGTATATATTCTCTGAAGAAGGGATGACGATCGAGGATGTGGCGGACGATATCATAGATGACGATGAAACAAAAGATACAACGCAAGGAAATGCAATTACTGCACCAGATAATTGGGATAGCGGAGACGCAACAGATAGTACTACTGAAGACAAAAAAGAACCAGAAAAACAGCCAGAGGATGATAAAGAAGAAAATGAGGCGGAAACCACTGGCGGTTTCGGGAAACTATTCTAAAGAAAGTAAGATGAAAAGAGTAGGAGAGATAAATTATGAAGCGAAGAATGAAACGAATCACAGCTTTTATATGTGCAACTATTATGACGGTTAGTTGTTGCTTAATAGATGGGGTGATTGTATCGCGTGCAGATGGGACAAGTGCGGAAGGAAATGGTCCTGTGATTAAATATAATAATCCTGGTATTGGAGTGAATGTTGGTGAGTCAATTGATCTTACTCAGTATGCAGTGCAGTTTGCAGATGGCGTAACAACAGCAGCAGGTGATGTAGAGTGGAAGGGGTATGGAAAGTACTATAAGATTCCGTTTGCGTCACCGGCAATTCCTACAATAGCAGGGGAAAAAATTCAATTGTCTCAGTATGAAGTGCAATTAGAAGATGGGTCGTATGTTGCGGTCGAAGCATGGTACGATGGAGAAGTGAAAGAAGAAAAACTTATTACTGAGTTCACACCAGAAAAAGGTGTTTCACATTTGATAGCGAAAATTAATGATACAACAGAAAAAGATATCTACGTTGTAGCGCAAGACGAAACTGATAAAGAATATGTGTTGTATTTTAATGATTTTGGAGATGGTGAAAATGAGACTCAATATTTAGATGAAAATTTTGATATGCAATTTGATGCAATTTATAGTTACCAAGATTTTGTCAATAAAAGAGAAGAAAACCACTACTTGACAAAGATTAGACAAGGTGGTGATACGTCGTATTATGAGTTCTCAAAAAGTGTAGAAAATAAAAAGTATGCGCTTTCAATGTATAGATTAGAAACTAATAGCACGAAGTATAATCATAATAATAATTCCCATTTGATTTTGCCAAATTGGATGGGTGTATTTGGTGATTATACAATTGAAATGGAAGCAAGACGAGTTGATCGTACAGATACAAATAAGGCGTATATAGGTCTTGATTTGCGAGTGCAAGAAGTAGGTAATATTGCAGGAGGTAATGCAAATGATTTAGAAGATGAAACAGCATCTGCCTATGGTGCATATTTAAAGAATAATTATTTATTTGGAGTACGCGGAGACAAAGGTTCATGCCTTGTCGCATATAATCAGGATGGAAAAGCTTCTGAACAAGATATACATAGTCATCAAACGGGAGCAACAGGAATAAAAACTGATGATTTCTATGTAATGTCAGTGACTTTGAACAACAATAATATTAATTATCAAGTTTCACAGACAATTGATGGAAGCGAAACGAAACTTTGTGAACAAAATGATATTCAGATTGATGGACTTCCAAGAATTGGTAGAATCGGTATTGTTTCGGCGAAAATGAAGTCAGAAATTAATTATGTTAAAGTTTCGTTGGCACATACAGAATTGGAATCACGAGAAACGAATGATGTAACGATTAAATCGTTCACACCTAAAGAAGCTGGCGTTCATAAAGTAACCGTAAGAAATAAAGTTACAAATGCTGAAAAGACGATTTATGTGATTGCAAAGAATCCTGAAGATACAGAGTATGTATTGTATGAAAATGATTTTGATACAGAAGCAGATGCGGCTGAAATTGTTGTTTCCCAAGGTGGTGCTACGGAAAGTGAATTAACAGTTGCAGATAGTCAGTTGCAATTTGTAGTAAAAGACAGCGTGCATTATAAAATCAATGATGCGAAGTTGCAAAATTTTGGTAACTATCGTATTGAAATGACAGCAACCACAACAACTGTTTCTAACGAAGATGCCAATACTACAGATGGATTGGGACTCTTTGCGCGTGAAACAAGTATTAATGAAAGTGAGAAACAAAGTTACTCAGTACGATTGAAATATAAATATTTTGATTCTGATGGTGCTGCGTTATCATATGACAAACAACTGGCGTGGGGCAAATATGCGATTACCTATGCTCGCTTAAATGAGAAATATGTACACAGTATGCGAGTACAAGATAATTTGATTGAATATCAAGTTACAACCTCTGCAGGAAAAACGGGAACAATTCTTTACGACGTAAGAGAGAAATTGTTAAATACAGGTGATGTCGGATTTTTGTTCCAACATACCAACGTGGATACTACATATAAAGTAAATGTTGATAAGGTTCGTGTATTATTCTGTCCAGATGAAGTCGCACCAAATGCACCAGTAAATGCAAAGTACACACGTACTACAGCAATTGCGGGAATGGCAGATGGTAAAATCACTGTAAATCTAGACACTGAAGGTAGTGCCGCGAAAGACATTGTTTGCTATTGGGGTGATAAAGATGGAAAGAAGTTATCTGGTTATGCGAACTTTAGTAAGGTTTTGGTTCCAGAAGGAGCGATGACTGTAACAGTAGACCTTGGTTCTAATATTATGGTTCCACAAGGAGCTGAAAAACTTCTTGTGTATACTGAAAATTTCCAAGGTGAGTCCAGTGAATGCGTAACAATTGATTTGCCAGAGAAATTATCTGCATTATCACTCGGAACAGAAGTGCAGAGTTTCCAAGTAATCAGTGATACTCACATTAAAGAGGAAGATGATTATGCTTCTACTAATTTTGAGAAGTTCTTAGAGAAGGTTCTTACAAATGATGCAAATACATCGGGTATTTTTATCGGTGGGGACTTGGTAGATAATGGTGCAGAAGAAGAATATCAACACTTCAATGAGATTTATGCAAGTAACGATAAATTGCCACGTCTGTACTCTATCATTGGTAACCACGAATTCTGGTTTGGAGATGCTAGTAAAGAGAGCTGGCAGGCTAATATGGATCGCTATTACCAATACACACTTCCAGAGGATGAATTGGAAGAATACAGCAAAGCATACTATGCAAGAAAAATTGGGGAAACAAAGTTTATCTTCTTAAATTCAGATTCTAAAGAAAGCGACAAGCCAACAGATGCACAATTGTCAAATGAACAGGTTGAATTCTTGGAAACTGAAATGGCAAGTACAGAAGTTGGAAAACCTACATTTATCTTCTTACATCAACCGTTAGCAGGTACCGTTGTAGGAAGTACATCGGATGGTGTTAATAAGAGTGCAGAAGTACAGGCAATTTTAGAAAACTACCCACAAGCAATTTTATTTACATCGCATAGCCATGTGGATTTAGACCAACCAGGTACGATGGTTTCGGCAAGTGAAGCTGGCTTTAATATGTTTAATACAGCTGCAGTTTCATATTTGATGAACAAGCATTACACAAGCGCAAATATGACATATGAAGGTGCGCAAGGATACTATGTAGAGGTTTATGCTGACAAGGTATTGGTTCGTGGTAAAAATCTAGTGACTAATGAATGGATGCCATCTGCACAATTCGTTGTATTTATGGAAGAGCAAGAAGATGAAGTTCTTTTAGAAGATAGTTACGATTTTACAAACACAAAGAATATTGGATATTTAGATGATGCCTTTGTCGCACATCAATACAATAAATCAGTTGATAGAAAGTCTTCTTATACAGTTGCAGATGATAAGAAGGTTGCAGATTACTTCAAATTAAATTTTGGAGTGATGGCTAATACAGTTCTTGAAAATGGATACACAGTATTAACTTATAACAAAGCGGATTTGAAGAACTTTGAAGTTGAATATCAATTTACCAATTCAGGAACATCAGCAACGGGACTTATCTTTGGTGGACAACCAGGAACATTCCCGATTACTTTTGATGGAAATGCTGATAATGATTATGGTGTTGCTCTTTATATGACAAACAAAGGTGAGATGTATGTATATGGAGCGGTAGATGCTAATAGTGCAACTTCATCTACAAAAGCAACGGATGAGGCGATTTATCCAAGTGTTGAAGGTGTTACAGCGCCTGATGATATTACTTTCGTAGATGGTACATCTTATGTTTATGCACCGAATATGGCAAGTGTAAATGATGGAGATAATACATATACAATCTGTGTGAAAGTAAGTAATAACCGATTGACGATATATGAAAAAGATAATCATAAGAGTGCACTTACAGTTGATTTGACAGATAACTATAAGAGCGGTTATGTGTCAGTGTTCACAACAGCGACAGAGTATGGTAGATTTGAAAAATTCCAAGTGCAAGAATTAAGAGCGTGGGATTACGATATGTCAGTTGTATTCGGCGGTGCAAGAACTAAGTATTTGAATGATGCTTTTGATGCATATTTTTATAATAGATCAGATGGATTATATTCAAATGTGCATGGAACAACAGGAACGGGTGTAGAACCATCATCAGTACCAAGTAATACAAATATTAATGCGAAAAAACTTAATAGTTTTACTGCTACAGACAATGAAGGCAATATGGGTTCAGAAACAGTAGGTGCGCTAAAGGCATTTTATGTAACAGGTGCTAGTGCTGAAGGTACAGAGAAATCATTGGGTGGTAATGCAGGAAGTGCTGCACTTACCTATACGAAGCATAAGGTAAAGGATTTCCGTGTAGAATATGATTTCTTCCCGGCGAAAAATGGCAGTAAAGACGTAAGAAACGGTTTGTTTTTTGGTGGTAAAGCAGGCGTACTTCCTTTGAGCCGTGACGGTGTTGCCACAAACGACATTGGTGTTGCGCTTTATATGACACAAGAAGGAACGTTATATGTCTATGGCGCAATTGATACAAATAATATGTCAGAATCTAAAAACGTTGTAATTAATCAAGATAAAGCAAATGTTGATGGAGTGGATCATGTTGTAGTCAGCGGTATGACGGATGGAGAAGTTCCGGCAAACCAAACAGGAAAAGTCTCAACAAAAACACCACACTACACAATGTGTGTTACAGTAAAAAATGGTATGTTATCTGTTTGTGAAAAGAATCATCCAGATAGAATTGTGAAGATTCCATTAGCTAATACTTATCAAGGTGGTCAAGTATCATTGTTCACAACATCTAAAGAACTGGGTGGTTTTGGTGGTTTCCGTATTCAAAGATTAGAAGATTATGATTTTTCACAACTCGAGTTAACAGAAATTGACAAATATTTCGAGTCTTATTATTTTTGGCAAGGAGCATTAAGTTCTAGTGGTACTCATGAAGGGCGTTGGATTAAAAATGAGCAAAAATTAGTGCCAGCCAAAACAAAAAGTGCTAGTGACGAAAGAAGATACCTTTTAACATTAAAAGATAGGAAAGTTTCAGATTTTTATGCGAGTACAACATATTATTATCCGCAAAGCACCAGAAATGGGATTATGGTTGCACCAAGAGGTCAACTATACAATGCAAATAATGGGATATTGATTTATGTACAAGAGGCGAGATTATTTATTGAAGGCGCAATTGATTTGTCAAGTTTTCAATGTACATTTGCAGGTGGAGGGAAAAAATCGGCGACTAATGGATATGTGAGAACGGAGAACTTGTCCTTCCCAGACAAAACGATTCCGTATGTTTTGAATGTAAAGGTTGAAGATGGTATTGTGACGGCTTGGATTGATGGAATGGAAGGAAACTTATCGGCAAAATTATCTGCCAACTATGCAGGCGATAGCATATCGTTATATTCTCATGGAAGCGATGCCGGTGGTTTTGCATCTTTCAAAGTAAATGCGTTAGGTGAAACGAAAGCAATAGCCAAGGGTGAATATCCAGTTAAAATATCACCAACTATAGGTGGAGTTAACGTAGCACTTTCAACAAATGTTGCACAAGCAAAAATGCAAGGTATATTGAAATATGATTCGGAATTTTTTGAATTTAACGGTGCAAATTATGCAAATGAGTACGCGGAAGAACTTAATGCACAAGTGGGAAATTCTTTTGTGCCATCTGATGGAGAGATACCATTAAATGTATTGTCATCGTTATCGGGAAATGTTGTAACATTGAATTTTACGAATAAAAAACAAAACAATTTTGATTATTCAACATTTTCTATAGAAGATACAAATGTTAATATAGCTGGTGGTAGGGAAGTTGCATGCGTAGATAGTGAAGTGGAAGTGGTGTTTGACTATAAGGAAGACCTAAAATTAGATGCTAAAGACCTTGTAAGAGGAAAGAAGAAAGATACTTCGGTAAAGGCACTCAGAAGAATTTTAACAGGGGAGCCGGTCAATATTGTTTCAGAAGATTTTACATTTGAGATTCCTGAAGATGTATATGAAAATGGAAAACTCGTGACGTTAGGAAATAGTGGGACAACGACGATTTATACAGATTGTACAATTACTGTTCCAAATACAGTTTCAAGAATTCATTGTAAACTATTAGGTCCTGTAACATTTGATGGTGTAACATTTAATGTTGAAAATAAAAATTCGTCTACTTCTGATGTTAGGTTATATGCACAAGGTTATGATTTTATTGTAAACGATAATGTTGTGTTTACAGAAGGAAGTTTTATAAAGAATTTGTATGGAGGTTCATTAAAAGAAGAAGTTGAATCTACAAATTTAAGCATTTTAGCAGGAACTTATACAAATATTTACGGTGGTGGATACCAAGGTAATGTAACTGGTGACACAAATGTATTTGTAGGCGGAAATGTCAACAGTGGTATTAATCCGTGGAACCATAGTGAAACAAATAAAATCCATGGTGGCACGTTTAATGCTGTGGTTGGTGGAGACACACATATAACCATCGCGGGTAATGCAAAAGCAAATATTGTATACGGTGGAGGTTATGATGGTAACTCAAGTGCAACGGCGACTGTAAACGGAATCTGTTATGTTAATATCAAAGGCGGAAAAGTTATGGGATATTACGGTGGAAATCGTGGTGGTTTAGATACTGCCGTGAAGCATACCGTAATTACTATGACAGCAGGTGAGACTGAGCAAATCTTTGGTGGTTCAGACAGACAGGCTATGTCACTTGAAGGTAGTACAACGAGCATTACCGTTACAGGAGGAACTGTAATTAGAAGAATTTACGGTGGTTGTTATAACGAAGCAACTCAAAGTGGTTTGTCTTTAACTTGGAAATCATCACATTATGTCAATGGAACAACGACGGTTAAACTAGGTGAAGGAGCATCTTATCCAACGAATATAACATCAATTTATTGGGATGCGGATACAGCAATTTGTGCTACTAGCCGTGGTGAAAACAATCAAAGTTCTGAACGGGCAAATTTAATCTTTGAAACACAAGCGGTTTATAATGAATTGATTGGTCGAGCCAAAATATTGGACTTAGGCATATTTGGTGTAAAAGGCTATGATGAATACAAGATTGGCTTTTAGGAGTTGAAACAAACATGAAACAAAGCATCATTAATGCTAGAGATTATGGTATTTTACCAAACATAAAAGAATGTCAAAAGGAACAGCTTTTTAAGCTGTTCCTTGACGTTGAAGACGATCCGATGATTGTATTCGAAGAGGGTACTTATCAGATGGATTGTCAGTTTTTGATTGCAAATAAGAAGAATTTGACACTTTGTGGCAATCAGACCATGTTTGTATCGCATTATGATGTACAAATGAAGGTTGCAGACACG
>JAEIGA010018484.1_pt1 | contig 10622 bp, 10 predicted proteins | sample 9270691 | NCBI WGS metagenome assembly JAEIGA01 (sample SAMN17057246, study PRJNA624740) | gut metagenome | biome: biome; isolation source: fecal sample | host: Bos grunniens | place: China: Xizang | collected 2019 | reverse complement strand
TGATAGCCCTATATATAGCAATGGACAGCTTCGGCACAGTCTGCAACGTTACAGGTGACGGAGCTATCGCATTGATAATAGACAAGCTGATGGGGCCAGAGAAATCCCAGAAACAGGCTTAAAGAACAGGTATCACATACACAATACCCAGAGATATACGCTGAGTGTGAGGCATCGCCGCCATCATCACCTCAGCGTTTTCTGTCAATTCATGAGCCTTGTACAGATAGTGTGCGAATACCTTGAATCCCTTATCCTCAGTGAAAGGGAACCACTCAAGGCAAGCCTGAGCATTCCAACATGTCATATATCTTCCCTTTTCGAAAATTCCGTTTTGCTCATAGACTCCAGCCGTTTCGTAAGCACCCTTTACATAGCCATTCCATTTCGGATGGAAACGATAGTCAACATTGGCTATAAGAGTGAAGTACTGGGTATTCTGCGCAGTCACAGGCAACAGTCCTCCCCCCTGAAGGTTAGTTATACGCTGCTGTCCGTCGATTGAGCTTCTTGCATAAAGTACATCAAGATATGCAAGCACAGGCCCTTTTTCGTAGATGTTACCACACATCAGATAGTACAGATACTTTCCCTTTGCCTGCTGTCCGACAGACGCTGAATACATAAGATTGACTGCACCGTCAGCAAAATATCCATTCCAATGCGCCGTTGCCAAAAGAGGGATCCTGGCCGGCTGTACACCTGAAGGAAGCCCATGCATCAGGACATCACTGTCGGCACCGCTACGGTTATTAACAACCTGAAGCATAAGTAATTGAGTTGGGCTGAAATGAATTGTTCCTGTCACACCGGTCTGGAATATTTCCATGTGGTTGTTAAAGTCACAGAACTCCCTTACCTTGATACCATTAACATAGCCCTCATATCCCGCAAAAGCTACAAACTGCTTTCCAGCAGTGAGCGAGAACTTATCCTTGTGTTTCCATGTTATATTAGCATATTCTATGGACGACGGAAGATTATCTACGGCAAAAGGGTTATGATATCTGTTGAAGGACTGTCGGAAATGATAAGACAAGTGCTGATTCAATCGTCCATATATCTCCAGACGCACTCGATTGGTCTTGAATGAAAGTTCTTCAAAGGTATTTTCAGTAAAGCTGGCATTAGTGGATGTGACAAACTCCAGATTTATATGAGAGGTAATCTTACGATACTGCCCGTTAGATTCAAATGTCGAATCACGTTTGCTCAATATTCGTTCAATCAGAGAAGGAATGGAATCCCTTTCCGAAATCAGAGGAAGGTTCTGAGCTGAGAGCATCAAAGGCAACAGGAGCAATATCACAGTAACTACTTTCTTCATAATCTTTACATTTTCGTGCAAAGATATAGAATTTCTGTTTCAAGTTTCTCATTATCAACCTGGTTATCGCGAACTTTTTTCAAAAATGACACATATGGGATATATTCAGCTACCTTTCCGAATCTTCCTAACTCCTCCTCTACCCTCTTTTTTGCACTCTCGAACAGAAAATGAAGACTATTCCTGCTAAGTCCGGTTATAACTTTCACAGCATGTTCTGACAATGAGTCGAGTTCAGACAAGGTGTATACAACACGTTGAAGAGGAGCTAGTCCGAAAGAGGCACGACAGAATATCTCCCAAGCCTGTGTAGTTACATAATCATCAGCATCATCAACCTTCGGTACACTCTGCACAAACAGTTTCTGATCAGCATTCAGAAAAGCTGACAGGTTGTTCCAAATAAGCTTCCTGCGCGACAAACCTATCACCTTCATCAGGAGCCATTGTTCCACGCTCATACTATAGTCATAACGAAGTACCGTCTTCCATAAGTTGATGAAGACTTTTTTTGTAACCTCCATACTGTCCGCATGGTCGCATAGGATCCGATATGCAGTCAAAGAAGTGATATCCAGATATCTGTCCATCAATTCCTTCAAAGCAGTTCTCTGCCCTTTGGAAATCGCCATCAACAAACTCAGATCGCTCATTTCATTTATATACTCACTCATAACCACATGACACATATGGATTTCTGCTATTCAAAAAAAATTCCAAAATAAAAACGCATATTTTATGACATTCATGCAACATTATTGCTCCAATATGCATCTTGTTGCAGGTGTTCTTGAAAGGAGCACCTGACTGAACTGACATGAATAGAAAGACCATAACCATAATCATACTCATATCTGCGCTCCTGTCATTAGGAGGAAGCATAAAGTTGCTTAATGCAATAGATGCATTCGTAATGGACGACATGTCTATGCCGGCATCAATATCCTTGAATGTAGATGACCTTCATTTCAGTATAAACGAAGCTGAATTCACGCAGTCCCAATATTGTTCCAAGGATGAGGCTTTCACTTTCTATCTTGCCTCCAAGTTCCCGCACGCGTTCACTTTCAGGATGGTCATCGACTCTAACGAACCTTTCAAACTGAATCATAGATATGAAATTCCTTTTGAAGATGCCGGAACTTCTCTCGCAGGACTTCTGGATTATGGTTTCAACAAGGAAGACGATTATGCTACAGTCGGATGGATTGAGTTCACAAACTTCGAAAAGGAAGGTGGTATCCTCACAAGAGAGGGAGAGGTAAGATGCTCGATTGCCGGAAAATTCGGATTCACGGCCTCAAGTACAGACAGACCGGACCGGAAGATTGAAATCACTGAAGGAACGTTCAGGATTCCTGAGGCGCAGTATTGCGATTTAAGAACAGACAGATAAAATATTGCCCGATAATCCATAGCCATCCGCAGAAGGAATTCTACGGGTGGCTTTCTTGTTGCCAGGCTGAGGTAAATTAATTACCTTTGTAAAATATGAACAACACATCTATGAAAAAAATCATAATTTCCGGCCTATTATCAGTCATGGCGATATTCTCTGCCAATGCAGACGAAGGCATGTGGCTTCCATCTCTTATTGAAAACCGAATCTCAGATATGCAGGAGAAGGGGTTCAAGCTCAGCGCACAGGACATATATGACATAAACCAGGCATCGCTTAAAGATGCTGTCGTGCTTTTCGGACGAGGATGCACTGGCGAACTCATATCATCCGAGGGACTTCTTCTGACCAACCACCACTGCGGATATGGTCAGATTCAGCAACATAGCAGTGTCGAGCACGACTATCTAAGAGATGGTTTCTGGGCCATGAACCGTTCGGAGGAGTTGCCAAACAAGGGCCTCACCGTCAGTTTCCTTGAAAGGATGGAAGATGTAACCGGACTTATACTTAAAGGATATACTCCTGAAATGACAGAAGAAGAGCGGGTGGAACTTGTAAACAAGAACTCCGAAGCACTTATAGGAAAGGTGATAAAGGAAGGCAAGGGTCTCAGAGCTAAAGTGGAAGCGTTATATTATGGAAATCAATATTTCCTGTTCCTTTACCGTGAATATTCTGACGTTCGCCTTGTGGGTGCTCCGCCTTCATCAATCGGAAAATTCGGAGGAGATACAGACAACTGGATGTGGCCACGCCACACAGGTGATTTCTCTATATTCCGAATATATGCAGACAAGGACAACAATCCTGCCCCATATTCTACTGATAATGTGCCATATAAACCTAAGAAATATTTCCGGATATCTACTGCGGGAATACAGGAAGGAGATTTCACATTCATATATGGTTTTCCAGGACGTACGCAGGAATATATCCATTCAGAAGGCGTGAGATATATTGAGGAAATCGGAGACCCACATAAGATTGCCTTGAGGACAAAGCGACTGGACATCATGGTCAGGCATCAGGCTGAAAGTCAAAAGGTAAGAATTCAGTACTCTTCAAAACATGCAGGAGTTGCAAATGCCTGGAAAAAGTGGCAGGGAGAAGTCAAAGGTATACGCAAGATGAAGACAGTGGAGGCAAAGAAAGCCTATGAGAAAGATTTTGCAGCCTGGGCTGCAGGAACTGAATACGAAGGCCTGACCGACAGGATTGCGAGACTCTATGCAGAACTTGAGCCTTATTCCTTTGCGACCGATTACTACAATGAAACCATACGGACAGTGGAAATAGCCAATCTGGCAATGAGCATTGCACGCCTTTACAAAAAGTCCGGAGACAGTCTTGTATTCGAAAGTTCAAAAGCAGAAGATATCATTGAGAACTTTTATAAAGACTATCATCAGCCTATAGATAAGGAATCGTTCGTGGCTATGATGACAGAATTTGACAGGAACATGCCGGAGGCATCAAAACCGCATTTCCATACAAGCATGATGGAAAAATATGGCAGCACAGAAGAATGGGCTGAAGCGTTGTTCACAGAAACAATGTTCGGAAATATTGAAAATGTCAAAACACTATGTGCTGAGAAAAATCATACTGCCCGCATGGCAGACATGGATAAAGTCAATAATGACCCTGCAACTGTGTTCCTGAATGAATACACGAAATGGTATTATGATGCAGTGCGTCCTGAGTCTGCCCGTCTGAACCGCGAACTTCAACTCGCATATAGGGACTACATGCGCGGACAGATGGAATTTGCAAAAGCGCAGAAGGGAGATACCGCTCTAGCTGCATTCTACCCGGATGCAAACCTCACCCTTCGTGTCGCTTACGGACACGTCAAAGGATACTCCCCTGCCGATGGGGTATATTACACACCATCTTCAACTATCAAAGGCATCATGGAAAAGGACAATCCGGAAATATTCGACTATAATATACCTCAGCGGCTGCGAGATATCTATAAAACAAAGGACTACGGACGCTGGACGGATGTCACAGGAGAAGTTCCAGTGTGTTTCATCGCGACTAACCACACAACCGGAGGCAACTCTGGCAGCCCGGTAATCAACGCAAACGGAGACCTGATCGGACTTAATTTCGACAGAGTGTGGGAGGGAACCATGAGTGATATAGTGTTCGACCCTGAGATATGCCGTAATATATCCCTGGATGTAAGATATGTCCTGTTCACAATAGAAAAGATCGGTGGGGCAGGATATCTGCTGGATGAAATGACATTTGTGGAATAATTTTTCAGTATTGCCATATATTGGCACAAGCAAACCACATATTTGCACCATAATTAAAAATGGAGGTAAATATGTGGTTTGCTGTTTTAGTTGGAGTAAGTCTCTCAGTGGAAGTTTTCAGTTATCTGACAGGAGACGAATACAGAAGACAACAAAGTATGAATCAAAAGAGTAAATAAGTCATCTTTTGTCACTGTATATCAATGTTATTCAGACCAGTCAGAAAAAGCATCCATGATAACTGTCGGGCGTCCGTCTTCCGTAAAGGCGCCAAGGCGATACTGCGACGGCTTACATTCTGGCTCCCAATAGAAGACTCCCTTACATCTTCCGTTGGTTTCATTGATTGATTCACGTATGACTCGAGCAAGTTGCCTGCGGCTGCGCTCGAGTCTTTCAGCATTGTTTTCGTCAACATAGAATCCGGTTTCAACAATCATTACATCGCAACCGAACTTTTCGCTGACATGGCGGATGTTTGCTATACAGTCTGTAATAGTCTGATCCTCATCGTCACGAAAACCTCCGTCAAGAGCCCAGAAAGGATAGAGAGACATTCCTATCATATCCCATTTTGCACCATTATCACGAAGAACACCCAGATTGAAGTCGTACAGATCCTGATCGAAACCATTGTCGAGGTGCACCATCACTATAGCATCAGGGAAGACACTCTTGCAAGCATCATATCCAGCTGCAAAGAATCCGGCATACTGCTCAGGATTATTAACCACATGTCCCATAGACTCGGTTATCGTCGGATTGCCGTTCTCATCAAGAACGGGCCACCCATATTCATTGGACTCGACAGACCATAGGAAACCGTTACGAGTCTCATTGCCTACCTGAATCCACTTAGGAGTGATTCCGTTGTCCTTCAAATACTGCAGAACCTCCACTGTATGGTTCCTAAGATCGTCCTTCATCTGTTCATAGCTGTGACCACTCCAGGCTGCCGGGATATTCTGCTTGCCAGGATCAGCCCACCAGTCGCTGTAATGGAAGTCCACAAGAATCTCCATATCCAGAGCTTTTGCACGTTGGCATTTGACAAGGAGATCCTCCTTGCTGCACCAGTTGCCGTGCTTTGAAGGATCCACCCATACACGATGGCGTACAGCATTGAGTCCAAGTTCCTTCATCAGCGCAGTACACTCGCGTTCCTCTCCTATCTTATTGTAGAACTTGTGTCCATTGGCTTCATATTCGGTTATCCAGCCAAGATCTGCGCCAAGCCAGAATTCTGACTCAGGCACGTCTGTCTCACATGACATAATTGATATGCCAAGAATAATCATAGCAAAGATTTTCAATATGTTCTTGCGTTGTACCACTTCAACTCCGTGCTTAAGGTAATATACGATATTGGTCATGTCAATTTTAAAAATCTCTCAAATTTAATAAAATTTCAAGCTAACAGCTATGCCTGTAGGCATTAAATATGTCTAAAAAAAATCAGCTAATATCAATAATCATGAAAGACACTCTAAAAAGAAAACATAGTCTTACAATACGAAGAATATTCAGATGCATGATGGAAGATGGTTACTACCCTATTTTTGAAAAGACACATATTCAATTCGGAATGGAAGACAACATAGCGGTAGTTGAATATGAGGAAGGGATTCTTGCAGTAAGATTATTCTTTTCAATAGAAGAAGATGCATATGACTTTTTTCTCGAAGCATCGAATTCAATGATGATGTATAACTGGTGTGTCAAGGCAGCAGTTCTGGATGACATGAAGAACATAATGTTCAGCTGCGAAATTCCGTGTCATACAGCTAGAGACTTCAGAAGATTCTTCCCACAATGCGTATCACTCCTCAAAGAAGCAATCAGATCCCATAAAGCAGAAATGAAAAAACTGATTATTGCCGATCAGTTAGCATCAACAACACTTCCCGCCACCGATGAGTTGACATCAATGACGGGAAGTGATAAAAGAAAATTGCTTTCCTAGTTCTGGTGAGCCGGACGAAGAAGGTCAAGAACCACCTTCACAGGATTGAATGTCTCGAGAGGCACTTCAACGAAGAGCGTATTCCAGTTGCTCATCGCACCATTCCAGAGACCTGGAAGTTCAAGAGCCTTCAGTTCACGGCCCTGATAGCTCTTTGAACTGATGAATCCCGCATCCTCATCTACATACTTCAGGAGATCGAAACTTTCACCCTTATAGTCATGGAGACAGCACACGATATCAACAGGATTAAAATGAGTGGCGCTTGCAAGGGCATTACGGGCATGATCATCTGACATGTTGATCTGAACGCTCTCAAGAACCTGAAGTGATGTCGAGCCATCCTTCTCAGCTATGATGAAAGGTCCTCCTCCTGGTTCCCCCTGATTCTTCACCATTCCGGCAACCCTTATCGGACGATTCAGTTTCTTGCGAAGGGCAGCAACCCTATCCTTAGGAGTATCAACCTGTGGCATCTCTATACAAAGGACATTCTTCAGGAACATCTCAATATCATCGCAAAGAGCAATTGCCTCCGGAGTTGAGCAAAGATCATCATACACAGGATCATAACCAGGGACACCGACAGTCGTATTTCTTGACCCCATAATCGGATTGCATACCAGATCCAGTTCACGAAGATAGCCATGAAGTGTATCGCGAAGTTCAAGAGCCTTTCCAAGAAGAACCATCTTCCATTTTGCTGTCTCAGGGAGAAGACGCTCGTGAGCCACATTGTCGATATTCTTTATAGAAACAACCTCCTCCTTTATATCGTTGAGATTGTAAATCAATGCACCATGACCTGCAGGTCTGAACAGCAGCGAATCTGTCTCTGTCCTGAACGGCTTGTTTTCCACATCCACAGCCACAGTATCTGTTGCCTTGTCCTGGAATGTGAATGCAATATTATATGCAACACCACACTTTGCCTCGTAAGAAGCCTTAACTTCAGCATAAGCCTCCTCAAAAAGATGCTGATGTTCAGGAGAGATTGTAACCACAAGATTTGCAGTACCATCCTCGTTACGCATATAGTTCTGAGCCTCCACAAGATGCTCCGCAAATGCAGTGCGAATTTCACCATCTGTATATTTATGAAACTTGAGCACGCCTTTAGGTTTCGACCCATAGCCGAGTCCTTCGTCAGTCAGGGTCTTTCCAAGCACATCCTTACGGTACTCAGGACACTTGCATGTTTTCTCTCCAAAAAGTTCTGGTGTATAGAATGCAAACTCTGCGATTCTATCAACGAACTTTGCTGCAGGAGCATCATCAGCGAGTTCCTTGCCAGCCTTGAGGGCATCAAGTCCACTGAAAAGGTCCTTGAACATACGTGAAGCGGCCCCTGATGCAGGAACGAACTTACACTTTCCAGCAATCTTTGCTCCCTCATAATACTTGACAGCAGCCTCCACCGCAGCATCATCAAGCACCTGAATACCCTTCTCCGGAGTAGCAGGAGCCACAATCTTCATCCATGGGAAGCCCTTCCTGAAACGTTCCACCTGTTCTTCAACAGTCTGTACAGACGAGCCACGCTGTTCTATCTGCACAATGTCTTCTTTTCTGAACATATGATTATATTTTAGCGTTAATGTATATATCAATCTCTATTCCACGTAAAACTCCCTACGGTACTGATAGTTCGATCGCATCTTCTCAAAATTATCAGGCTCCATGCGAAAACGGAAATCATCGGTAAATATAGGATAGTTATATTGTATCACCGCAGCTATTTCTCCTTGTTTCTTTCCTCTCAAGTCTAAGAATTTCGGCTTATGCTCCGGCATATCATCCTTCGGAAAATATTCATACAAATCCTCTATACCGAAATACTTCGCAACAGCTCTCACTGCATAGGCTGTACCATTTTGTTTTCCCTGATATGAATATCCGGCGATATGAGGTGTTGCGACATCAACCATATCTACAAGTTCCTCATCTACGTCCGGCTCATTATTCCAAGTGTCTATAATAGCCGCCCCTAATTTGGGATATGCTGCCTTGAGGGCCGCTTCATCAACTACTTCTCCACGCGAAGCATTTATGAATATGGCTCCGGGCTGAAGCTGCATGAAGAATTCTTCATCAGCCATCCCTCTGGTAGTTTCATCCAAAGGGGTATGCATGGTCACTATCTGAGAGTTCGCAAGAAGATACTCAAGAGAACAAAACTTATCATTACCCTCCACAGCAGCACGAGGAGGATCACAACGCAGGACATTAAAACCAAGATACTTTGCCACAACTTCCACCTTACGTCCTACATGTCCGACACCTATTATTCCAAAATTAGCTCCATCCAGTTTTATATTTTTTCGCGCAGCTACTCCATAAAGTGCTGAAAAAACATATTGCATAACCCCTCCTGCATTACAACCTTCCGCATTATGAACCTTTATTCCATGGGACTCACAATAAGGAATATCAATATGGTCCATTCCTATTGTGGCTGTAGATATTATCTTCACATTTGTGCCGTCCAACAGATCCGCATTGCATCTTGTGCGGGTGCGTATGATCATGGCATCTGCATCAACAAGATCATCATGGTTAATCTGGCGTCCGTCTATGTACACGACTTCCGCATAGGGTTCAAAAACCCCATCGAGAAACGGTATATTCTTATCTGCTACTATCTTCATAATCACTTTAATATCAAACTCTTGACAGCCATACCTCCTTTAGGATCACCGACGAAGAGACTGTCAGCTGCAAGATATTCGTTCATTTTAGTCATCAACACATCACGCTGATAAAACAATTGGTTTCGGACCATAGACGAATTTAGTGCCACATAGACTATCGCTCCTACATAAGACACAGAGAGCGTATATCTTGCAGCCCCTGAAGTTACATTCCAAGCCTCCGTCACCCGTTGCTGGTTTATTCCGGAAGATAGCCGCATCTCACGAATAAACTGAGAAACCAGTTCCTCCATACCGACTGCCTCTTTCCGGTGTATCTTATTATCCGAATATGCCATAACTATATTCTCTCAAATGTTCCGGATACAGTCTCAAAATATGCTCTATCCTGAGTCAGCCCATCAACTATCCCAGCCATACGGACCTTGTTGCTGTCCGTGATGAATATCTGCCCAAAGTCATTGCTGGCCACCATCTGCAGAAGGTTTGAAATCCTACCCATATCCAACTTGTCAAACACGTCATCAAGGAGTAGAATCGGAGCAAAACCATAGTTCTGCTTCATTATCTCATACTGAGCAAACTTCAGCGCCACAAGAAAAGACTTCTGCTGTCCCTGCGAACCACATCTACGTATAGGATAGCCGTTCATAGTGAATAAGAAATCATCCCTCTGGAGGCCTGACGAAGTGTATTTGAGGATTCTATCCTTCTCATATGAACTCGCCAGAATCTGATCCAGTCCCGCCTTTGATAGTTCTGTATCATACTCTATGTCAACATCTTCCGAATCTCCGGAAAGAGTTCTGTAATATTCCTGGACTATGGGACGCAAGCGCTCGACAAACACCTTTCTGGCCTTATACACAGGCTCAGCCAAGGCAGACATTCGCATATCAATAACCTCAAGGAGCGAACGGTCATGGGACTGCTCCTTGAGAATTTTGTTACGTTGCATCAGAAGTCGGTTATACTGCTGCAGTGCAGACATATATTCCCTATCCATCTGAGAAAG
>JAEIGA010018483.1_pt1 | contig 10623 bp, 6 predicted proteins | sample 9270691 | NCBI WGS metagenome assembly JAEIGA01 (sample SAMN17057246, study PRJNA624740) | gut metagenome | biome: biome; isolation source: fecal sample | host: Bos grunniens | place: China: Xizang | collected 2019 | reverse complement strand
TACTCGTAAACCTTTTGATCCATCTGGATTGCGTATTGGTACAGCAGCTATTACTACTCGCGGTTTTACAGAAGAAGATAGCGTGAAGGTTGCTGATATTATTGATCGCACCATTCAAGCAAGAGATGATGAAGAAGCTTTGAAAAAGATTCGCGAAGAAATTATCGCTCTTTGTAAAGAACACCCTCTTTATCAATAATTTTGGTTATATGCTTTTAGGGCGGCCTAAGGCCGCCCTTTTTATATAAAGAATTATGACTTGTATGAGAAGGGTGTAAAAAAAGAGGTGCTCCGTTAGGAATACCTCTTAAATTTTGAATCTTTTGACATTGAAACTTGCGTTTTTGGCTTAGAATGGCACAAGACTCGCGTTTGCTGCTTGTATCACTTCAACTCTTTCAACGCGGCTTCATTCTTCGCAATAATATCTTGTTGCGTAGCGAGCTTTGTGCGTTCAGCGTTGACTACCGCCTCGGGAGCTCCTGAGACAAACTTTTGGTTAGAAAGCTTTTTCTCAATCGAAGCGGCGAATGCCATGGCCTTCTCGATTTCTTTTTCAAGACGAGCAATTTCTGCAGCAGGGTCAAGAATGCCTTCAAGCGGAACATAAAGTTCACCACCAGGCACAACAGCACTTGCGCTGAACTTTGGCTTAGGAGCTTTTACAGCAATTGTCAAAGTTTCAAGGCCTGAAAGTTCAGTAATGATAGCTTTGCAGGCATTGACAGAATTTTCAGAAATTTCATTATCAACACTTACAACGGCAACTAGTTTTTGTGCTGGGCTTACGTTGTAACGACCACGAACACCGCGAACACTTTCCACTACGGCGAACGCCTGGTCAAAAGCGCCTTCAATCTTTGCGTCAATAAGTGATTCGTCTGCCTTTGGCCAAGCACGGCTAATAACCATTTCTGAACCTTGGAACAAAATGCTATTGAGTTCTTCTGTAATGAATGGCATTACAGGGTGGAGCAAGTCGAGCACGTTTTTCAACACATAGCTTAGAATAGCCATTGCGTTTTTCTTTTCAGGCGTGAGCGTTTCGCTATTGATTACAGCTTTTTTGATTTCTAAGTAGCTAGAACAAACATTGTCCCATACAAAGCGGTACAAGAACCCAGCGAGTTCCGCAAAACGATATTCTTCAAGCATGCGGGTTGCATCTTTGATGGTCGTTTGCAAACGGCTCAAAATCCACTTGTCTTCAAGAGCGAATAAGTTCTTATCCATCGGAAGTTCTTGAGAAAGAGCACCAGCTTGTTCAAGTTGTGGGTAAAGGAATCGGCAGGCGTTCCAAAGTTTGTTGCTGAAGTTACGGCCGATTTCAAATTTTTCAGAAGTGATAATTTCTCTGCCATCTGGCTGAACTTCTTTTTTTACCGGCAAACGCACATCTTGGTTGTCGGTACAAAGGCTTGCCATCACAAAGCGGAGAGCGTCAGTACCATACTTCTCTTCAATATCCATTGGGTCCACACCGTTCCCTTTGGATTTACTCATGGTTTGTCCTTTACCATCCAGAATTTTCGGGTGAATATAAACGGTTTTAAAAGGAACCGTTCCCATGTTTTCTTGGCTAAAGAGTACCATGCGAGCGACCCAAAGTGTAATGATGTCGCGGCTTGTTACAAGCACAGAAGTAGGGTAATATTTTTTGAGTGTGTCAGTTTCTTCTGGCCAACCCATTGTAGAATGAGGCCAAAGTCCGCTAGAGAACCAGGTGTCAAGCACATCTTCTTCTTGTTTTAATACATGACCTGGCACAGCATCTTCTTGTAAGTCTTCTTCTTGACTGCAAACAAGATAACCACCATTTTCGGCTTTGTAGAAGTAAATGTCATTACGGCCAGAGAAAGCCGCTTTCAATTCGTCTTCGCTTGCATCAGTATGCCAAATAGGAATACGATGCCCCCACCAAAGCTGACGGCTAATACACCAATCGCGCTTTTCACCAAGCCAATCCAAATACTTGTTGGCATAGCGTTCAGGAATGATTTTGATTTCTCCAGATTTTACAGCGTTCATTGCGTTTTCGGCAAGAACATCCATTTTTACAAACCACTGATCGCTGAGGTATGGCTCAATGATTGTTTTAGAACGATCCGAATGACCAACTTCCATTTCGTGGTCTTCTACTTTAATGAGAAGTTCTAATTCTTCAAGCCCTTTCACAACAGCTTCACGAGCGGCCATGCCTTTTAAGCCTTGGAACTTTCCAGCATTTTCATTTAAAGTGCCATCTGGATTCAAAATGTTAATCATTGGGAGCTTATGACGAAGCCCTGTAGCGTAGTCGTTCGGGTCGTGTGCTGGAGTTACTTTTACAGAACCAGTTCCGAATTCTTTATCTACCAGAATGGCATCGGCGATAATAGGAATTTCTCTATCTACGAAAGGAACTTTCAAAGTTTTTCCGATAAAGTGTGCATAGCGTTCATCGCTTGGGTGAACCGCTACAGCCGTATCGCCAAGAATCGTTTCAGGGCGAGTTGTTGCTACAGGAATAAAACCTGAACCATCGGCTAATGGGTATTTGAAAGTCCAAAAATGACCTTTTACGTTTTCGCGATAAATTTCGTCATCAGCCACAGCAGTCTGGAGTTTGGTGTCCCAGTTTACCAGGCGCTTACCGCGATAGATAAGTCCTTTTTTAAACAAATTAAAGAAGGCATGGCGAACCGCTTTAGCACAAATTGGGTCCAAAGTAAAACGCTGACGGCTCCAATCACAACTAACGCCTAAACTTTTAAGCTGAGTGGTAATGCGTGCTTCGTATTCATCTTTCCATTTCCAGATGCGTTCAATAAGAGCGTCGCGACCAATATCATGGCGAGTTTTGCGTTCGTCTTCAAAAAGTCTTTTTTCTACAACAGCTTGCGTTGCAATACCAGCGTGGTCAGTACCTGGAATCCAGAGAGTATCGCAGCCAGTTTTACGGCGATAGCGCACTAAAATATCTTGAATAGAATTGTTCAAAGCATGACCAAGGTGCAAGGCCCCAGTCACATTTGGAGGTGGGATTACGACAGAAAAAGATTCGCCTTTTCCACTCGGTTTAAAACTATTTTTCTGAGCCCAATTTTGATGCCAACGGGCTTCAACTTCTTTAGAATTATAACGTGTTTCCATAATGGAGAAAATTTAATAAAAAATAGATACATGTTTTTAGATTATAATAAAAAACAAAAACAATAAGACAAATCCAATAACAGGTAATAGAATTTTTATAAAAAGAGTAATGCAACAGGCTTCATCAATCCCGCCACAACCAAACAATGTTAAAATTCCAAGAGTAATAAGGAAAAATGTAATCATAGTAATAAATGTATTACTATGATAGTGTCAAAAAATGTCAAATTTAAAAAAAGATTCGCGATTCGAAAGAATCGCGAATCTTTTTTGCTTAACAGAAAAATCTTACTTGTCTGTCAAAACAGCAACACCTGGAAGAACTTTGCCTTCAAGGAGTTCAAGAGAAGCACCGCCACCAGTAGAAGTGTGGGTCACTTTCTTATCTGCACCGTATTTCTTAGCTGCTGTAGCAGTGTCACCACCACCAATAACGGTAATAGCGCCTTCTGCAGTAACTTCTACGATAGCATCAGCCATTGCTTTTGTAGCTTTTTCAAAAGCTTCAAATTCAAATACGCCAGCAGGGCCGTTCCAAACGATAGTCTTTGCACGTTTAATAGCATCAACAAAAAGCTTTGTAGATTCAACACCAACGTCTAAGCCCATCCAGCCAGCAGGAATACCTTCAGCATCGCTAACTTCTTTTGTAGCAGCATCTGCAGCAAACTTGTCTGCAGCAACATAGTCAACAGGAAGAATAATCTTCTTGCCAGCTTTTTCTGCTTTTTCCATAAGTTCAGGAACAAGCTTTGCACCTTCTTCGTCAAAGAGAGAAGAACCGATTTCGATGTTATTCAAAACTTTCTTGAATGTGAAAGCCATGCCACCACCGATAATGATTTCATCTGCTTTATCAAGAAGATTGTTGATAAGTTGGATTTTATCAGCAACCTTAGCGCCACCAAGAATAGCAAGGAATGGGCGTGGAGGGTTATTCAAAACTTGGTCAAAAGCCTTGAGTTCTTTATTCATCAAGAAACCAGCAGCCTTCTGTGGAAGAGCTACGCCAGTCATAGAAGAATGGTCACGGTGAGCTGTACCGAAAGCATCGTTTACATAAACATCAGCAAGTTTGGTGAGAGAAGCGCGGAACTGAGCAACAGCTTCTTTATCAGCTTTAATCTTATTGCCTTCTGCGTCTTTAGCTTTACCTTCTTCTTCAATATGGAAGCGGAGGTTTTCAAGGAGAATAATATCGCCTGGTTTTGCTTCTGCACAAGCTGCTTCAACTTCTGCACCAACGCAATCGTTCAAGAATTTTACAGGGCGGCCAATGAGTTCTTCGAGCTTTTTAGCAACAGGAGCAAGTGAGAACTTAGGAGTAACTTGACCATTTGGGCGACCAAGGTGAGAAGCCAAAACAACAGAAGCACCTTTATCCAAAGCATATTGGATTGTTGGGAGAGCTGCTTCAATACGTTTTGTGTTTGTGATTTCGCCTGTTACCTTGTCTTGTGGAACGTTAAAATCAACACGAATGAACACGCGCTTGCCGGCGAGTTCTAAATCTTCAATAGAAAGTTTAGCCATTTTATGCCTTTGGTTTTTAGGTTTGAATTTATGCGTGATAAAATAGAAAATCTTTTTGAACGGTAAAAGTATTTTATCGTTTTTTGCGCATTATGCGGATGTTTTCGGGTAAAACTTCTTTATGCCATTTTTGCCATTCATCGTAATAAATGTATCGCTTTTCGTGCTGGCGAAAAATTTTCCCATGAACAATACGGCGTTTTGAACCTTGCTTTGGCGGAATAGCAATATGTAAGCATTCATGGTAAACTACGCCTGCAATAGCAAAAAAAGGGCAGTTTTTAAAATCGTAACCACGACTAATACTTATTAAATGGAATGATTCTCCAGTAAAAGGGTCTTTACGGATAGAATGGAAACTTTGGCCACCAGTTCTGTTACTCCACGTAATGCGGCATTGGAGTTTGCCATTAAAATAAGTTTCATTAACCGCAGCAAAAATTTGCTCTAAATCGTGGTGGTTCCCTTTAGAAATAATAGGAGGAAGCTTTTCTACAACATATAAAGAAGTTTCGCCTCGTTCAGCAAGAACTTGGTCAATACTTTGCCAAAAACGGCTTAAAATGTCTTTAATACGCTCTTTGTTTTTTTGCGTTTTACGGCGTAAAGCATAAGTAGCCCATTCTGCCGCCAAATCACGAGATTTAGCAAAATCATCTGATTTCATGTATTCTGGTAAAATAAGTTCTGGCCTACCGAAAATACCATTTGCAGAACAGCGGATTTGTCGTTTAAGTCTTGCGTTGTAACGGATACTAACCATGTTTTTTTCAGAAAAATCTGGCGAAACCATAATTTCTGCTTTACGAAAAGACGGGAATAATTCAAGTTGTTCATCGTTCATGCAAACAATTCTCCGTCTAGTGAATTGAGTTCAAGAATACCTTCGTAAAGAGCTTCCGATAAGTTTAGATTTTCATAATAACGAGAAACATCGGCAATGGTTTCTTCGATAGCATCAGGCAAATAAACAATAAAACTACGGTTATTTTTTGTCTGTAAAAATTCTGCTGTACAAAATTCTTTAGGCGTTTCGCTAAAATACATACGGCATGTAACAGGGCGATGTTCATAAATACCACAACTTCCACTTTTTAATAAAAACGGGCACGGAAAGTTTTGCTCAAAAAAAGCGTGTAAAGCATTTTCTTCGGGGTCATCTGGTTGTGGATTTTCTGTTTGGCTTTTTTCTAATAATTCTGCAAATTTTTTTGTTCTTGCAAGGCAGGCTTCTAGAATAGAAAATAAATCTTCTCTTTTTCGGATAGCGTCGTAAAAAGCAATTTGTTCAAAAGGTTCAATAGACATAGGGTAATGTCTGCAACAATTTCCGCAATTTGGTCCGCATTGTATGCCATTTTTGTGCTGAGGTAAAACAGCGGTTAAATAGTTCATAAATGCTTTGTGGTATTGTTCTGTAAATTGGATTATTTCTGGGAGTGTTTTTTTACAAACTTCAACAGAAAGCGGCCCGAGTTTCTCTAGCCGTTTAAGTTCTCCATTCAATAAAGCTTGCATTTTTGCAGAAGCAAGTTTATAAGCTTTTGTCGGAAAATAATCCTGCTCTTGATCCATTGGCAAAAATATAGGTAATGCAAATTGAAATGTATTTTTGAAAAATCAAATTTAGGTACTAACAATTAAATTTTATATTATGTGTTAGTGTTTGGAAGCCCCCTTATTTACTTGACTATACCAGATTGTGTAAGAAAAATTGTCGCAGTCTAGTTTTGTATAGCGTAGGAATCTTTTTTAAAGGAGAAAAAAGTGAAAAAAAGAAAAATGGTATTTGTTTGGGGAATATTATTTTTAGCATTAAAAACCTTTGCTGTAGATTGGTTTGCAAAAGACCCATTACAACCAGGACACGATCCTAGTATAGTGCGTCACGAAGATGGTTATACGCTTATGGTCACTAACAATATGATGACTGCGTATAGTTCTGAAAATGCGTTGAATTGGAAAACGCATAGTCGGGCAATGAATGAAATTCCAGCATGGCTAAAAAATGTTACCAATAATGGAGTAGAAGATATATGGGCTCCTGATCTTTTCCAGTTTGGTGAAAATGATTTTCGGGCTTATTACACGGGTTCTGTATTTGGAAAACGTTCTTCTGGAATTGGCTATTTAACAAGTGTGTCTGCTAATCCAATGGATGCAAATTATGGTTGGAAAGATGAAGGTGAAATTATTCATTCTGTACTGACAGATAAGTACAATGCAATTGATGCTGATGTAATGCGTGATGTAAATGGTGATTACTGGATGGCATTTGGTTCGTTTGGATTGGGTATTCAAGTGATAAAATTAGACCCTTTAACTGGTAAACAATCTAGTACAGATAAAACTATTTACAATGTTGCTAGAAGAACAACATCTGCAAGTGGCGGGGCTGTTGAAGGCCCAAGTTTTATAGAACATAATGGGCAATATTTTTTATTTACAGCTTGGGACATTTGTTGCCAACAAGGCGAAAATATTGAACAAAGTACATACAAAACAGCAATGGGGAGAGCAGATTCTCCAATAGGACCATATATAGATAGAAATGGAAAAGATTTAGTAAAAGATGGTGGAACTATTTTGCTTGAACGTTATGGACGTTATTATGGTCCAGGTGGTGGTGATGTTTTTCAGGATTTAAATCGAGTGCGTTTTGTTCACCATTATTATGACAATGCAGGCGATAAATTTAATCATATTCATGTTCGAGATGTGGTTTTTACAGATGATAACTGGGCAGAAATGGGACAACCTTTTTTAGGGCGTTATTTGAGCGCAGAAGTTGAACATGGTGCTTTAACTCGTTCGGTCTCTGGAGATTTGGTCATTACAAGTAGTGTGAATGCTTCTAATGGAGAATATCTGGCCTACATCAATACAAGTGGAACAAAGATTCGTCTGCCAATGAATATTATGCAAGCAGGGGATTATTTATTACGCTATCGTTACGCCAATGGAGGAGAATCTGATGCAAGTCATAAAGTGACAATAAATGGGAAAACGCAAACGGTATCTCTTCCAAAAACAGGAGCGTGGGGAACATTCCCTGAGAATTCAATCGTTATGATTCCAGCCACATTGAAACGAGGTGGAAATTTTATTGAAATAGAACCAAATGAAAATTTTGCGGAATTGGATAGAATTGATTTTTTGCGAATTATAAGAGATACACTTCCGGCAAATGGCTTTGATAATGGAATTCGGGTGCGTTTAACAGAAAAAGATGAATTTGCAATTAAAGATGGTGGGTATGCTTTATTTGAAAATGTGCTCACAGATTCTTTAAAAAGTAAAAAAGTGAATGTACAACTAAAACAATGTGCAGGTGGCGTAATTAGCTTACGAAAAGGTTCAAAAACAGGCGATGAAATTTCAAAATGTTCTATCCCGGCAAGTTGTGAAAATGGAACCTGGACAGAAGTAGAATGCTCCGATTTACAAGATATTTCTGGAATAGAAGATTTGGTTTTAACAGCAAGTGGAATAGGTTCAGAATTGCTTGTTGGCAATATTTTGTTTAAGGATAATACGCAAAAAGAAGATTCCTCGTTGGCTTTAAAACCAACAGAGTTGAAAAAGACTTTATGGTTTGATAAAAAGAATAACGAAGTCAGGTTTGTAAAAAATGAAAATTGGACTTTGTTTGATGCAAACGGTATTGCCGTTTTAAAAGGGAATGGAAATATAATCCGATTAAATCAAATGCGCTCCGGTTTTTATTTAATTCGTTTTGGACAAAACGTATTCCAGATAAGATTAGGAAAATAAACTTCTTGCAAAAAATCCTCCGAATAGTCGGAGGATTTTTTGCAAGAATAATTTTTCAAATAGAAATTATTTAATGCCGATAAGAGACAAATCGCGTACAGCGCCTTTATCTGCACTAGAAGCCATAGCTGCATAAGCTTGTAAAGCCTTAGAAACAACGCGGTTTCTGTTTTCTGGTTTCCAAGCATTAGCACCGCGGCTTTCCATTTCTTGACGGCGGCTTGCCAATTCTTCATCGGTAAGACCCACATTGATTTTGCGGTTAGGGATATCAATTTCAATAATATCACCTGTACGAACAAGTCCAATGTTTCCTTTGTTAGCCGCTTCAGGGCTAGCATGTCCGATAGAAAGTCCGCTTGTACCACCAGAAAAACGGCCATCAGTCAACAACGCACAAGACTTTCCAAGCCCCATACTCTTGAGATAACTAGTTGGGTAAAGCATTTCTTGCATGCCAGGGCCACCTTTTGGACCTTCATAGCGAATAATCACTACGTCACCAGCTTTCACTTTACCGCCAAGAATACCATCAACAGCATCTTCTTGGCTTTCAAAAACAATAGCTTTACCTGTAAAATTCCAAATAGATTCGTCAACACCAGCCGTTTTAACGATACAACCATCAACAGCCAAATTACCATAGAGAACAGCAAGCCCACCATCTTTTGTGTAAGCGTGTTCAGCGTCACGAATAGCGCCTTTTTCTCTATCCAAATCGTGGGAATCGTAGAATGTATTCTGTGAAAATGCCGTAAGGTTAAATTGCTTAGCAGGGCCTGCAAGATAGCGCTGCTTAACATCTTCTGACGGATTATTTTTCAAATCATTAGCTAAAATAGCTTCGCCCATTGTATTTGCATGAACAGTGTAGGCGTCTTTATGAATAAGCCCCATTCTATCAAGTTCAGCCAAAATACCAAAAATACCACCAGCACGGTTCACTTGTTCAATATGAATATTATGAACAGTCGGAGCCACTTTACACAAGCAAGGAGTATTACGAGAAAGATTATCAATATCTTTCATAGTAAAATCGACTTGAGCTTCTTGAGCAACAGCAAGCAAATGCAAAACAGTATTAGAGCTACCGCCCATAGCAATATCTAAACGCATTGCATTTTCAAAAGCCTTCTTAGTAGCAATACTTCTAGGCAAAACAGAAGTATCATTTTCGTCGTAGTAACGTTTACAAAGTTCAACAATACGCTTACCCGCTTGTTCAAAAAGTTTCTTTCTTTCAGCGTGTGTCGCAACGATAGTGCCATTCCCTGGCAAAGAAAGTCCAAGAGCTTCAGTAAGAGAATTCATGGAATTAGCTGTAAACATACCAGAACAACTTCCGCATGTAGGGCAAGCAGCATTTTCAATAGCTTTAGACTGTTCGTCAGAAACATTTGGATTAGCAGAATCAATCATCGCATCAATCAAATCCAGAGCTCTATCCGAACCATCTTCATTTTTAACATGACCTGCTTCCATCGGGCCGCCAGAAACAAAAATGGCAGGAATATTCAGACGCATCGCTGCCATAAGCATACCAGGAGTCACCTTATCGCAGTTACTAATACAAACAAGAGCGTCTGCACAATGAGCATTAGCCATATATTCAACAGAATCAGCAATCAAATCACGAGAAGGAAGACTATAAAGCATACCGCCATGTCCCATAGCGATACCATCGTCAACAGCGATAGTGCCGGTTTCTTTAGCAACGCCGCCAGCCTTTTCAATTTCTCGAGCAACCAGTTGGCCTAAATCTTTTAAATGCACATGGCCAGGAACAAACTGCGTAAAACTATTCACAACAGCAATAACAGGTTTTCCAAAATCAGATTCTTTTGTGCCAGTAGCGCGCCAAAGAGCACGAGCACCAGCCATTTCACGACCTTCAATAGTAGTAAGAGAACGAAGTTTCGGCATAAAGACCTCTATATAAAATCAATTTGAAAATAATATAGAAATAAAGAAAGGAAAGGTGATTTGAAAACAAATTTTCAAATCGCAAACAAACCTTCATAAGCGAGTGTCGCGCCAACCGCACTTGTGCGAGTTGGCATGACCGAGCGGCGAAAGGTTCTACAAACCTTCATAAGCGAGCGTCGCGGAAAATAAGCTTGCTTAATTTTCCATGACCGAGCGCAGTACGGGTTGTCATGGCGAACGCAGTGTGGCCATCTTGGC
>JAEIGA010018482.1_pt1 | contig 10623 bp, 8 predicted proteins | sample 9270691 | NCBI WGS metagenome assembly JAEIGA01 (sample SAMN17057246, study PRJNA624740) | gut metagenome | biome: biome; isolation source: fecal sample | host: Bos grunniens | place: China: Xizang | collected 2019 | reverse complement strand
TACGTGGCCGCTTCGACCGCTTCTCGCACTTTGCCCGCATCGGCGAAGGTTCGCTCGGAGGCAAGGGACGCGGCATAGCATTCATAGACCATATACTGAAGAAGCATAGCGTATTTGAGTCGCTCCCCGAGGTAGAGATACGCATACCCAAGACCCTGGTGCTATGTACCGACATCTTTGACAAGTTCATGGAGAAGGGCGGACTCTACCAAGTGGCACTCTCTGACGCCTCTGACGAGACCATCCTGCATGCGTTCCTCTCTACCCCCTTCCCCGAAGAGCTTATCGATGACATACAGACCTTCTGCGAGGTGGTGACAGGCCCCGTGGCAGTGCGCTCATCTTCGCTCCTGGAGGACTCGCACTATCAGCCCTATGCAGGAGTATACGCCACCTATATGATACCCGACCGCACGGACAGCCGCGCCATGGCACTGCACATCGCTGATGCAATCAAAGGCGTGTATGCCTCGGTATACTACAATGGCTCGAAGGCCTACATGAGCGCTACGAGCAACGTCATAGACCAGGAGAAGATGGCCATCATCCTGCAAGAGGTGGTAGGAGACCGTCACGACCACTACTTCTACCCCCACTGCTCGGGCGTGGCACGCTCCATCAACTTCTACCCTGTGGGCGAGGAGACTGCCGATGAGGGCGTAGTGAACCTGGCACTCGGACTGGGTAAGCATATCGTAGATGGTGGACGCTCGCTGCGCGTATCGCCTGCTCACCCTGGACATGTGATACAGACTAGCGACCAGCAATTGGCGCTGAAGGAGACACAGAGCACCTTCCTCGCGCTGGACCTCGAGGCTGCCGATAAGGATGTGGCAGTAGATGAGTCATTTGACCTTGCCAAACTCTCGGTGCGCCAAGCCGAAGCCCATGGCACGCTCGACTGGATAGCCTCGACCTATGTGCGCGACGATGATATGATATACGACACGCCTCACATGCGTGGACGCAAGCTGGTGACCTTCGCCGGTGTACTGCGCTACGAGGCCTTCCCCCTAGCCAAAATCGTACAGCTAATGCTCCAGTATGGCGCCAATGAGATGCGCCGCCCCGTGGAGATAGAGTTTGCGGTGAGATTCCAGCCGGAGGGACTGAAGGGCATCTTCTACCCCCTGCAGATACGCCCCATCGTAAGTTCGCGCGAGTGCATCGAGGAGGACCTCACAGTCATCCCTCGCGAGCAGCGCTTGCTCTACTCTACCCGCTCCTTGGGCAATGGTGTGATGAACGATGTACACGACATCATCTACCTCAAGGAGGGCGTGTTTGGTATGGCAGCCAATCGCACGATTGCCAATGAGATACGTACGCTGAATCGTACTTTTGCTGACAACAGCCAAGGCTATATCCTTGTAGGTGAAGGGCGCTGGGGAAGCTCTGACGAAGCACTGGGAGTACCCGTGGAGTGGGCCGACATCTCTGCCGTGCGCCTCATCGCAGAGCTCAGCATCGACAAGCGGCATATAGAGCCCTCGCAAGGCACGCACTTCTTCCAGAACCTCACCTCCTTCGGGGTGGGATACCTCACGCTGGGTGGCACACACGACACCTTCGACCGTGCTTGGCTCGATACACAGCCTGCCGTATGGGAGAGCCCCCTCATACGCCACGTACGCTGCACTACCCCACTCCACATCAAGATGGACGGACTGCATGGCATAGGCGTGGTGGAGAAGCTGCAATAAACCCAATCACAGACATAAAACTAAAGTAAGATAATACACGATATGAAACGATACGAGAACTTCCCTCTAAAGCAGCATCACACCTTTGGCATGGATGTATGCGCGGCGCTATTTGTGGAGTACGACACCGTGGAGGAGCTGCGCACACTACTGCTCTCTGACGACTTTGCCAGCCACCGCGACCACTATCTGCATATAGGTGCGGGTAGCAATCTACTCTTCGGAGACGATTATAAGGGACTGATACTACACTCTGCCATGCGTGACCTCAGCGTGGTGAGCGAAGATGCCGACAGCGTACTGGTGCGCGTAGGCTCGGGCTACGTGTGGGACGACTTCGTGGCCTACTGCGTGGCACACGGATGGGCTGGCGTGGAGAACCTCAGCGCCATACCCGGAGAGGTGGGAGCCAGTGCAGTGCAGAATATAGGCGCCTATGGCGTAGAGGTGTGCGATGTCATTGAGCAAGTAGAGACGCTCGCTCTTGATGGCACTCCCCGTACCTTCTGCTGCAGCGAGTGTGAGTATGGCTATCGCGACTCGGTATTCAAACGCCACTTGCGAGGGGAATATATCGTGACCCATGTGGTATACCGCTTGGGCAAGACACCTACATTCAAGCTCGACTATGGCGACTTGAGAGCTCGCGTAGAGGCGTGTGGAGAGCCTACCCTAGGGGCTGTGCGCCAAGCTGTTACAGCCATACGCGACAGCAAGCTCCCCGATCCCAAGGTGATGGGCAATGCAGGCAGCTTCTTTACCAACCCCGTCATCGCTCTGAGCCACTATGAGAAGCTCAAGGCTGAATATCCCGACATGCCCTCGTACCGCGTAGATGAAGAGCGTGTGAAGGTGCCGGCAGGATGGCTCATCGAACATACAGGATGGAAGGGCCGTGCCTTGGGCAATGCTGCCGTACATGACCGACAAGCCTTGGTACTCGTCAACCGAGGCGGAGCTACGGGAGCCGAAGTGATGGAGCTGGCGCGCTGCATCTGCGAAGACATATACACAAAGTACGCTATACGCATTGTTCCAGAAGTAAACTATGTCTGACATCAAACTAACATTCCTTGGCACAGGCACCTCTACAGGTGTGCCCGAGGTGGGATGCCCCTGCCCCGTATGCAACTCTAGCGACCCGAGAGACCGACGCTTGCGTGTATCGGCGCTGGTAGAGACTGCCGACACGCGTATCCTTATAGATTGTGGCCCCGACTTTCGCGAGCAGATGCTACGCGTACCCTTTGGCCCTATCGATGGTGTGCTGCTCACCCATGAGCACTATGACCACACGGGTGGCATCGACGACCTGCGCCCCTTCTGCCGCTTCGGAGATATCGACATCTTTGCCGATGACCTCACCTGCTGCCACTTGCGCGAGCGCCTACCCTACTTCTTTCGCGAGGTGCTGTACCCCGGCGTGCCCCGTCTTCACTTTCATGCGATAGCGCCCTTTGCCCCTATTACAATAAAGAATGTAGAGGTGCTCCCACTGCAGGTGATGCATGGCGCCCTGCCCATCTTGGGATTCCGCATAGGTAAGCTGGGCTTCATCACCGATATGCTCACTGCTCCCGAGGAGACTTATGAAGCTTTGCGCGGAGTAGACACTTTGGTAATCAATGGCCTACGTCCCAAGCCTCATGGCTCACACCAAACCCTTGATGAAGCCATTGCCTTTGCACGCACCGTGGGGACTCGCGAGACCTATCTCATACACATGAGCCACGATGCTGGATTACATGCAGAAACCTCTGAAAAACTTCCCCCACACATCCACCTAGCTTATGATGGATTGCAAGTTGAGATTTGAAAAAAGTAAAGCATATATGTAAAAGAAAAAAGCAGGAGTCTAGAAAACTCCTGCTTACTTTTTATCTGTAACTATTATTGCTCGCGATACGATGAAGGCGGCACTCCGAAGTATGACTTAAACACACGGCTAAAATACTGTGCATCAGGGATACCGACCATGCCACAAATTTCACCAATATTCTGATCTGTAGTCTGTAACAGTTCAGCTGCGCGCTCCATACGGCACTTACGCAAGTAGTCATTGGGCGACATTCCCATCAGCTCACGCACCTTGCGGTAGAAATTGGTGCGCCCCATACCAAACTGCGAAGCTATGACATCAATGTTCAAATTCGGATTACGCATACGAGCATTGACAATACGCTCTAACTTGCGACGGAAGCGCTCATCCTCTTTGCTTAGTTCAGTGGATTCAGCAGCAGCTTCCTCCTCTGCCTCTTTCGTATATTCTTCACCCGTCTCACTCTGAATGGGGGTTTCGGCGATAATCTCTTTTTCCTCCTCGACAGGAAGCACTTCCTCTGCTACTTTTTCGGAGGTCTGTGCGTCATTTTTCGAAGGTGCACTAACTTGCTCTTGCACCTCCTCTAACTGAGCAGACTCGTTCTCTTCGAACCATGCTGCAAAAAGGTCTGTGGGTATGGCTGGACGGCGCTCATTGATTGCCTGTTTGCGTGGCTTGGGAGCGACAGCTGCCTCGACGACAATTTCTGCTACGGCAACTCCTGCCACAACCTCTTCTACAGCCTCTTCAGCCACAGGTACTTCGGGCTTCTCTTCCTCTTGGGGTTCCTCAGCTACAGATTCTTCAGTTACAGATGTCTCGTTGGGTGTCTCTTCCACAGGAAGTTCTTCAGCAAGAGGTTCCTCTACGGGCTCCTCTAACACCTCTTCTTCGGGTTCAGCGGGCTCCTCAGCTTCGGGTTCCTCGAAAGCTACAAAATCTTCTTCAGCTGTTTCAGATTCCTCTTCAATAGACTCAGATTCCTCCTCTATCGCTTCTTCCGCCACAGGCTCCTCCGTAATGGTCTCTTCCATTACCGATTCTTCGGGAACAAAGGCCTCATCCACCGTATCATTCTCCTCGAGCATCTCGGCAGGCTGCTTGCTCACGGTATGCAACATGCGCGACAGATTGGCCTCTTCGTAACGCATCATACGCATGGTATCGCGCAGCTCCATCACCTCCTTTTTGAGGCCAGCCACCTCGCGCCACTTCCATATACATAGGATAAGCGAAACTACAGTTATCACAATCATTAAAGTTCCAACGACGTACCATGTCGTAGGGAGCGAAGCCATTAATATCAATGCGCAATGTATCATTTTGGGGAACTATCTAGTCTAAATCTAAAACGTATGTGCAAAATTAACACGAATTAGTAACTTAGACAAACTATCTGCCCTATAAATTAGGTATAAACTACCTTGTTTTTTATTTTTTCGCAAGAAATCTTGATGTTCTCGCATTTAGGTAGTAATTTTGTAGAAATTTATCAGAGATAAAAATCAAAACCATACAATATAATCACAACATGAAGACTGATATCGAAATCGCTCGCAATACCCCGTTGGTAAACATTGAGCAGATTGCACAGCAAGCCGGCATCCCTGCCGAGAGTGTCAACCCCTATGGCCGCTATATGGCAAAGATTGATGAGCACCTCATCGACGATGCAAAAGTTAAGGAGAGCAACCTCATCCTCGTCACAGCCATCACCCCCACTAAGGCAGGTATCGGTAAGACAACCGTATCTATCGGTCTTGCCCTCGGACTCAATAAGATTGGCAAAAAGACCATGGTAGCATTGCGCGAGCCTTCGCTCGGCCCCTGCTTCGGCATGAAGGGCGGCGCTGCAGGCGGTGGCTACACTCAGGTATTGCCCATGGACAAGATTAACCTCCACTTTACAGGAGACTTCCACGCCATCACCTCTGCCAACAACATGATTGCCGCATTGCTCGACAACTACATGTATCAGAATCGCGATAAGGGTATCGGCCTCAAGGAGGTACTCTGGCGCCGCGTACTCGATGTAAATGACCGTTCATTGCGCTACATCGTCACTGGCCTTGGCCCCAAGACCAATGGTTTCGCTCAAGAGGCAGGTTTCGACATCACTCCCGCTTCGGAGATTATGGCTATCCTCTGTCTTGCTACTGATGAAGACGACTTGCGCCGCCGTATCGAGAACATCCTCCTCGGCTTCACCTACGAAGGCAAGCCCTTCACCGTGAAAGACCTTGGCGTAGCAGGTGCCATCACCGTATTGCTCAAGGATGCCATCTCACCCAACCTCGTCCAGACCACAGAGAACACTCCCGCCATCGTACACGGAGGTCCCTTCGCTAATATCGCTCACGGCTGTAACTCTGTATTGGCTACCAAGTTGGCCATGACATACTCTGACTACGTGATTACAGAAGCTGGCTTCGGTGCCGACCTCGGTGCAGAGAAGTTCTACGACATCAAGTGCCGCAAGGCAGGCCTAAACCCCAAGCTCACCGTACTCGTAGCCACCTCACGCGCACTCAAGATGCATGGAGGCGTAGCACAAGACCAGGTATCAGAGCCCAACCTCGAAGCACTGAAGGCAGGTATGAGCAACCTCGACAAGCACTTGCGCAACTTGCAGTCATTTGGTCAGACCGTAGTAGTAGTCTTCAACCGCTACAATGGCGACTCTGAAGAGGAAATCAACTATGTACGTCAACACTGTGCAGACCTCGGCGTAGGCTGCGAGGTTAACGATGCCTACGCTCTCGGAGGCGAAGGTGCAGTCAAGCTCGCTCAGCTTGTTGTCGACACCATCAACGAGAAGCCTTCAGCAGAGCTTAAGTTTGCTTACGACGATGCCGACAGCGTAGAAGACAAGATTGCCAAGGTAGCCAAGAATCTCTACGGCGCAGCTTCAGTAACACTCAGCGCTGCTGCCAAGAAGAAGCTGGCTATGATTGCCGAGCTCGGCTATACCCACTTCCCCATCTGTATCGCCAAGACACAATACTCATTCTCTACAGACGCCAAGAAGTATGGTGCCCCCGAGGGCTTCGGCTTCAACGTACAGGACATCGTCATTAATGCCGGTGCAGAGATGCTTGTAGTAGTGAGCGGCGACATCATGCGCATGCCCGGTCTCCCCAAAGAGCCCGCTGCACTGCACATCGATATCGTGAACGGACAGATCGAGGGTCTCGACTAAGCAATTATAGTAATGATCGCCCAGCTTACCAAAGAATCCATAGCATTGCTCGACAGTCTCATTGCTACGCCATCGACCTCGAGAGATGAATCCGCCACGGCAGATATCATCGAAGAGTTCCTGCGTAGCCGCGTCAAGGGACAGGTGGAGCGCGTATATAACAATGTATACGTGCGCACTCCCCTTTGGAACGATAGTCGCCCCACCCTACTGATGAACTCACACCACGACACCGTGCGTCCATCAGCATCGTACACTCGCGACCCGTATGAACCCACACATGAGGAGGGCCGCATCTATGGCCTTGGAAGCAACGATGCAGGAGCCTCAGCCGTGAGCCTCATCGCAGCCTATCGCTATATGGAGATGCAGGAATTACCCTACAACATGCTCCTTGCCATCAGCGCCGAGGAGGAGGTGATGGGCGAACATGGAATGCGTGCTTTACTTCCCGAATTGGGACACATCGATATGGCACTCGTAGGCGAGCCCACTGGCATGAATGCTGCAGTAGGCGAGCGTGGACTTATAGTGATGGATTGCACCGCTCATGGCGTACGTGGTCATGCTGCACGCAATGAAGGCGTAAATGCTATCGACAAAGCTATTGCTGACATCGAGCGCATACGCAACTTCCGATTTGAGCGACGCTCAGAGCTATTGGGCGATATCAAGATGACCGTCACACAGATCAATGCAGGCACACAGCACAATGTGGTTCCTGACGAATGCAAGTTTGTCATCGACATACGCACCACTGATGCCTATACCAATGAGGAGACGGTAAAGATAGTACAGCAATTGCTTGAGGCCGAAGCCAAAGAGCGTAGCACCCGAGTGCACGCCTCGGCGATTTACCCCGAGCACCCCATGGTAAAAGCCGCAACAGCAATAGGACGTACTACTTTTGTATCGCCTACCACGTCAGACATGGCGCTCATGCACGGCATACCATCGCTCAAGATTGGAGTAGGAGAGTCATCTCGTTCACATGGTGCTGACGAGTTTGTATTAGAGAGCGAGATTGTAGAAGGCATACAACTCTACATCAAGTTCTTGAAGGAATTGAATTTTGAGAATTAATTATCGGATCCTTTAGGAATTCCGACAACCCGAACATAAAACAAAAGTCAAAATGAAACTTTGGGACAAGGGCTTTGAGCCCGATAAAATGATAGAAAATTTCACCGTAGGGCAAGACCGCGAGCTTGACCTCCGTTTAGCACGCTACGACGTAGAGGGATCAATGGCACACATCCGTATGCTTGAGAGTATCGGCCTCATCGAGAAGGAAGAACTCCCCGTGCTGCTTGCAGCATTGGAGCAAATTCGCTCCGAGATACTCGAAGGTCAGTTTGTCATCGAAGAGGGCATTGAGGATGTACACTCACAGGTAGAGCTGCTTCTGACCCAACGCCTCGGCGATATGGGCAAGAAGATACACTCAGGCCGCTCACGTAATGACCAAGTATTGGTAGACCTCAAGCTCTACTTCCGCGATGAGATAAAGCAGATTGCTGACGAAGTAGTACACCTCTTCGACCGCCTACAAGGCTTGAGCGAAGAGTACAAAGAGGTACTCATGCCTGGGTACACACACCTACAGATTGCTATGCCATCATCCTTTGGCTTGTGGTTTGGCGCTTATGCCGAGACACTTGTCGACGACTTGCGTCTCGTAGCTGCAGCATACAAGATTGCTAATCAGAATCCTCTGGGCTCTGCTGCTGGCTATGGATCATCATTCCCCCTAAATCGCACGATGACCACCGAGCTCTTGAACTTCGAAACTATGCACTACAACGTAGTGGCAGCACAGATGAGTCGCGGAAAGACCGAGCGTGCCACTGCCTATGCCATTGGTGCAGTAGCTTCTACCCTCGGTCGTTTCGCTATGGATGTATGCCTCTTCATCAATCAAAACTTTGGTTTCATAAGCTTCCCAGATGAATATACCACCGGTAGCAGCATTATGCCGCATAAGAAGAACCCCGATGTGTTCGAAATCATGCGTGCTAAGTGCAATCGTCTGCAGAGTGTAGCAGGCGAGGTAGCCCTGATGACAACCAATCTTCCCGTAGGTTATCAGCGCGACTTCCAGTTGCTCAAAGATGTGATGTTCCCTGCGATTGAGGAGATTAAGTCATGCCTCACCATGTGCGACATGATGCTGCAGCACATCCGCATCAACCGCGATATCCTCAGCGATTCCAAGTACGACTACCTCTTCACTGTAGAAGATGTCAATCGTCTCGCCCTCTCAGGCATACCCTTCCGCGAAGCCTATCGCCAAGTAGGCATGCAGGTGCAAGCCCACACCTACAATCCCACCCGCGAGGTACACCACACCCACGAGGGCAGCATAGGTAACCTCTGCAACGACCGCATACGCGAGAAACTGCAACAGGTGATACAGGAGTTTGAATAATTGAAAAAACAGAATGAAATACGACAAAAAGTGTCACGAATTCTCAAAATCTAAAAAAATAATACTACCTTTGCCCGAGATAACCATTTAATTAAATAAGATTATGAAAAAGTTTTTGGTAATGGCTACATTGTTGGTAGCAACATTGACAGTAAGTGCTCAAGATTATAATTGGGCAATAGGAGTACGTGGTGGCGTTTTCAACGGTTTGACTGTTAAAAAGAACCTTAACGAAAATGCAATGGAAGCAGGCATTTTGCTCGATGCAAACTTTATAAATGTAGACGTGACATATCAGTGGCAACAGCCCGTTATCACTGATGGTTTCCATCTGTACTATGGTTTCGGTGCATATGTTGGTATAGCAGAACAGTACCTTGGATTAGGAGCTGAGGGTGTTGTTGGTTTGGAATATCAGATTCCAGCTGCTCCTATTGCGTTCTCTATTGACTATCGCCCTACCTTTAACATTCTTGGAGGTTTTGGACACTCTAACTTCTACAATTTTGGACTTGGCGTAAAATATTGCTTCTAATATTTTTTACTTGTTGTAATTAAGGAATAAGCCTCTGTTCTTCGGACAGAGGCTTATTCATATTTGATTACCTAAAGTCTTTAAGCTGTGCCTGCAAACGTTGGCGGGTAAAGAATATGCGACTTTTCACGGTTCCAATAGGAAGTGATAACTTATCTGCAATCTCACGATACTTAAAACCTGATACGTGCATAGCAAAGGGGACTCTATATTCGCGAGGAAGCGAATTGACTGCACGACGTATCTCCTTCGTATCATAAGCGCTCTCTGTGCTCTCGAAGCCCGCATCTTGGGGCTGAGAAAGATGATATAGATTATCCGTGCGATCCACAAAAGTCTGATCTCTCACAATTTTACGATAGTTATTAATGAAAATGTTACGCATAATAGTATACATCCAGCCCTTAAAATTGGTATCAGGAGTATACTTCTCACAATTATCGAGCGCCTTAAGCGAAGTTTCTTGCAAAAGGTCGTAAGCCTCATCACGGTCCATGGTCAGTTTGTAAGCATAGCGCAATAATTCGTCTTGCACCGCTACGAGATCTCTGTGAAATGATTCATTCATAATTCTATGTATTAAAGGGTGAATTGATGCCGCAAAGGTAATGATGCCAATGTTCCATGATGACCTCAAAACTATTTTTACATAGGGGAAAATCTGTTTATGTACAAAAACACCCGTTATTTTAACAGTTTTCACCCCTTTAGTATGGGGATGCAGATGAAGAGTTTAATTTTCAGAGGAGGTTAGATGAAGAACTTAAGATTATTTCAGGCAAAATTCATGTCATCAGATCTCCCCCCCCAAAGGAATATTAGCGAACTTTTGCGAGAAAATATAACGAAACGGACTTATTTTGTATCAACAGGGAATGAATATTTCAAAAAAACTCCTTATCTTCGTCTCCGCTATAGACAAAACAAAGGACAAAC
>JAEIGA010018481.1_pt1 | contig 10623 bp, 9 predicted proteins | sample 9270691 | NCBI WGS metagenome assembly JAEIGA01 (sample SAMN17057246, study PRJNA624740) | gut metagenome | biome: biome; isolation source: fecal sample | host: Bos grunniens | place: China: Xizang | collected 2019 | reverse complement strand
TATTATTGAAACGAGAATATTCAGCATAGTTTGAGTATTCTCGTTCTTTATATATTTGATTTTTTAATATTAAAAGGAAAACAATATGTCTCTGATAAAATCAATATCCGGAATTAGAGGAACCATAGGCGGTGTGCAAGGCGAAGGTCTAAGCCCTATTGATGTGGTGAAATTTACATCGGCATTTGCCACTTTCTTAAAAAAGAATTCTTCGAAAGAAAAGTTACAATTGGTGGTAGGTCGTGATGCACGTATATCGGGACAGATGGTGGATAGCTTGGTAGTAGGTACATTGATGGGAATGGGAATAGATGTTATAGAAACAGGATTATCTACAACTCCCACAGTGGAAGTGGCCGTGGTGGACAAAAAAGCCGATGGTGGTATAATAATAACAGCCAGTCACAACCCAATGCAGTGGAACGCACTGAAACTTCTTAATGCCAAAGGCGAGTTTATCAATGCTGCCGAAGGTAATGAGGTGCTTGAAATTGCCGAAACCATGGATGTAAACTTTGCTCAAGTGGAAAATTTGGGTAAATATATAACCGACTTCAACACAATAGATACTCATATACAAAATGTAATAAATCTTCCATTAGTAGATGTTGATGCTATAAAGAATGCCGGTTTTAAAGTGGCTGTTGATGCTGTAAACTCTACCGGTGGTATAGCTATACCTCGCTTATTGAAGGCTTTGGGAGTAAAAAATATAGTGGAACTAAACTGCGAACCAACAGGTAAGTTTGCCCACAATCCCGAACCATTACCCGAAAACCTGACCGAAATATCGTCGGTGGTTAAGGAAAATGCTTGCGACCTTGGTATAGTGGTTGACCCCGATGTGGATAGGTTAGCTCTTATTTGTGAAAATGGCGAGATGTTTGGAGAGGAATACACACTTGTGGCTGTAGCCGATTATGTGCTGTCAAACCAAAAAGGAAATACTGTTTCCAATATGTCGTCAACACGTGCTTTACGCGATGTAACCGAAGGCTACGGCTGTAGCTATGCATCGGCAGCAGTAGGCGAAGTAAATGTGGTAGAAAAAATGAAGGCTACCAATGCCATTATAGGTGGCGAAGGCAACGGTGGTGTTATTTACCCCGAATTGCACTATGGTCGCGATGCTTTGGTAGGTGTGGCTTTGTTCCTTACCCATTTGGCAAAGAAAGGTATTGCTGTTTCGGAATTGCGTAAAACATATCCAAATTATGTGATATCGAAAAACAAAATATCGCTTACACCAGAAATCGATGTGGATAATGTGTTGAAAACAATGGCCGAAAAATACAAAAATCAGCCGGTAAGCACTATTGATGGTGTGAAGATTGAATTTGGCAATGAGTGGGTACATCTGCGCAAGTCCAATACTGAACCTATTATACGTATATACTCCGAAAGCCAAACAGCCGATAAAGCCGATGAATTGGCTCAACGTATAATAAATGATATAAAGGCAATTATATAATTACCGAATAGGAGGGATATATAAGCACAAATAATAAAAGGACTACATGAAAGTGTAGTCCTTTTGTTGTAATAGTTATTCAATTCTATTAGTCGAACGAAAGGATAGCTTCTTTTATTATCTCTATAGCTTCGCGAAGTTCAGCTTCGGTAATCACTAGAGGAGGAGCGAAGCGTATGATATGAGTGTGAGTAGGTTTGGCCAATACCCCCATATCGCGCATCTTTAAGCATACGTCCCATGCTTGTTTGCCGTTTTTGGGTTTTATTATTACGGCGTTGAGCAGGCCTTTGCCTCTTACTTTCTCAATCATATCCGATTTTATTTTCAGCATTTCTTCGCGGAATATCTTTCCAAGGTATTCTGCTTTTTCCATAAGTTTTTCTTCTTTTATTACTTCCAAAGCAGCTATACTAACCTTGGCTGCAATAGGGTTGCCACCAAATGTACTTCCATGTTCGCCGGGTTTGATGTTAAGCATAATCTCGTCATCGGCCAATACTGCCGATACTGGGAATACACCACCGCCAAGGGCTTTGCCCAATATAAGTATATCGGGACGTACACCTTCGTGGTCGCAGGCTAGCATTTTTCCGGTACGGGCTATACCGCTTTGTACCTCATCGGCCATAAATAGTACATTGTGTTTCTTACATATATCGTAACATTTTTTTAGGTATCCATCATCGGGAACATATACACCAGCTTCGCCTTGTATTGGTTCTAATAGGAAACCTGCTATCTTGCTACCATGTTCTTGCATTACTTTTTCCAATGCATCGGAATCGTTGTAAGGTATGCGTATAAATCCCGGAGTCATAGGGCCATAGTTGGCATATGAGTCGGGATCGTTGCTCATGGTTATTATGGTGATGGTACGTCCGTGGAAGTTGCCTTCGCAGCATACTATCATTACTTCGTCGTTGGGTATGCCTTTCTTTACCACACCCCAACGGCGAGCCAGTTTGAGAGCTGTCTCGTCGGCTTCGGCACCGGTGTTCATTGGTAGAACTTTTTCGTAACCAAAGTATTCGGTTATGTATTTTTCCCATTCGCCCAAGCAGTCGTTATAGAAAGCACGAGAACTTAGTGTTAGCTTTTGGGCTTGGTCGCACATGGCTTTGATTATTTTTGGGTGACAGTGACCTTGATTTACGGCCGAGTATGCTGATAAGAAGTCAAAGTAGCGTTTGCCTTCGCAATCCCATACGTATGCACCTTCTCCTTTAGCTAATACCACTGGTAGTGGATGATAGTTGTGAGCTCCGTAGCGAGCTTCCATTTCCATGTATTGTTCTGATTTAGTCATAGTTTATGTATTTTATGAGTTTATAATGTTATTTTTGGGCACAAAGATACATATTATTTTTTAATTTGAGTACTGTTTTTTTTTTATTTTCGGTAAAAAATGTTATATATCTTTGAGACTTAATGTTTTCATGATATGTTAATGTTTGTATGCAATGTCGAAAATACTCTCAAATATCATGTTTGGTTGTCAAAATATAGTCATTTTACTGCGTTTTTGATTGTACTTCAAAAGAAAAATATTTACTTATTAAAAATATATAATCTTGAAATACAAGATAAAGTATTTCCTATAGCAAATTAATGTGAAAAAAGTTTTCATTATATGAAATAAAAGTTGTAATTTTGCAAACTGAAAGGATATATGTCCACGTGGTGGAATTGGTAGACACGCCACTTTGAGGGGGTGGTGCTGCGAGGCGTGCAAGTTCAAGTCTTGTCGTGGACACAATTAATAAAAGGGTGATAGTTCTTTCAGCCCGAGTGGTGGAATTGGTAGACACGTACGTTTCAGGTGCGTATTCCGCGAGGAGTGCAGGTTCAAGTCCTGTCTCGGGCACATGGTTAGTAAAGTGGTTGGCACTTCGGATTAGGCAATCCGAAGTTTTTTTATGCCCTATGCTTATTATAATGGTATTACTATGGGTTATAAATAAAAAAAAAGCAAAAGGATAAACCTTTTGCTTTTACATTAAAGTATATGAGAATATGTTTTTACATTTTTAGTGGTTGTATTCTTTCGGCAAGGTAAGCGTTTAGGTTATCTACGCTTATGCGGTCTTGCTTCATAGTGTCGCGTTCGCGAATAGTAACGGTGTTGTCGGTCAATGTTTGGTTATCTACAGTAACGCAGTAGGGGGTACCTATTGCATCTTGGCGACGGTAGCGACGGCCTATGGCATCTTTTTCGTCGTATTGTACCATATAGTTGTACTTCAAACTGTCCACTATTTCGCGTGCTTTTTCGGGTAGTCCGTCTTTCTTTACCAATGGCAGTACAGCCACTTTGTATGGCGCCAATATTGCAGGTATCTTCATTACCACACGTTCCGAACCGTCTTCGAGTTTTTCTTCCTGATAAGCATAGCTGAATATAGCTAGGAATGTACGGTCTAGTCCTATAGAAGTTTCTATAACGTATGGGGTGTAGCTTTCGTTGATTTCGGCATCGAAGTATTGCAGTTTCTTGCCCGAAAATTCGCTATGACGCGATAGGTCGAAGTCAGTGCGGCTGTGGATGCCTTCCAATTCTTTAAAACCAAATGGGAATTCAAACTCAATGTCGGTAGCAGCATTGGCATAGTGAGCCAGTTTTTCGTGGTCGTGGAAACGGTATTTGCTTTCGGGTATTCCTAGTGCAAGGTGCCATTTGCGGCGTGTTTCTTTCCAATGTTCAAACCATTTAAGTTCTTCGCCCGGACGAACAAAGAATTGCATCTCCATTTGTTCAAACTCGCGCATACGGAATATAAATTGGCGTGCTACAATTTCGTTGCGAAATGCTTTGCCTATCTGTGCTATACCAAAAGGTATCTTCATACGTCCCGACTTTTGTACGTTTAGGAAGTTGACAAATATACCTTGAGCTGTTTCGGGGCGTAGGTATATGGTATCGGCGCCTTCGGCTACCGAACCCATCTGTGTGGCAAACATAAGGTTAAACTGGCGTACATCGGTCCAGTTGCGGCTGCCCGATATTGGGCATACTATGCCAAGGTCTAGTATCAATTGTTTGATAGCTTCAAGGTTGTTGTCGTTCATAGCCTCGGCAAAGCGTGCTGTAATCTCGTCAATCTTGGCTTGATATTCAAGTACACGTGCGTTGGTAGAGCGGAACATAGCCTCGTCAAAGTTCTCGAAACGTTTGGCAGCTTTATCTACTTCCTTGCGTATCTTATCCTCAATCTTGGCAATGTGGTCCTCGATAAGCACATCGGCACGGTAGCGTTTCTTGGAGTCCTTGTTGTCAATTAGAGGGTCGTTAAAAGCATCAACGTGTCCCGACGCCTTCCATATTTTGGGGTGCATAAATATACCGGAGTCTATACCCACGATATTTTCGTTGTATTGCACCATTGATTTCCACCAATAGTTTTTTATATTGTTTTTCAGTTCAACACCCAGTTGACCATAGTCATAAACGGCTGCCAAACCATCATAAATTTCACTCGATGGGAATATAAAACCATATTCCTTTGCGTGTGATATTATCTTTTTGAAAGCATCTTCGTTGTTTGCCATAATATCTATATAATTTATTACTAATGTGTTAATATTCGATTGAATAAAAGTATCTGTCTGCAAAAATACATTTTTTTCGGGATATATAGAATCACCCAAAGTGTATTTTTTCCAAAAAAAAATATACTACTATGTTGTTTTTCTCAAAAATAGTTATCATTAGCCATACATCTAGGGTATAAAAGAGTTATCTCAAAACTTTGTTACACTTAACTATAAAACTTCGCTGACTTATCAATCAACATTCTTTTAGTTATTCTAAAATTTAATTCCAAGGTGTGAAATTGCAATTTCACACCTTGGAATTGTAGTTTCACGCTTTGAAATTGCGGTTTCACGCTTTGAAATATCTTTTGTAAATAACCTTGGGAAATTTTACTGTTATATTGACGGAAGTTTTGACTTATCTCTGCACAACTTTGGGAATAACTCTCATTTAATGATTCAGACTACACAAAAATACCTCAACATATGTGTTGCAAATGTGTAAACCGGGGTAGGAGGGTGATGAGGAAAGTTGAGATAAATACTGTTTTGAACACTTTTTCAACCTCAATGACCATTTTTTATATGTCAAAGAAGTAAAGTTTCCTTTTTTTTGCGTATATTTGCAAAGAATAAACTTTGGAGTAAAGTGTTGCCAAGTATTGATACTCAGATGTTAGTGTGGAAATAATGTTGATAATGAAGTGTTAATAATGGCAATGTATTGTTGTATTCTGAAGTTGGTAGTGTAATATTGATAAAAACGAAAAGACTTATGCACATAGCAATAGCAGGTAATATAGGCTCGGGCAAAACAACGTTGACAGGCTTGTTGTCGAAGCATTTGGGCTATGAGGCTGTTTATGAAAACAATGCCAATAACCCATATATCAATAGTTTTTATGAAGATATGAGACGTTGGTCTTTCAATTTGCAGATATACTTCTTGCATACACGTTTCAAGCAGATTGTAGATATACGCAAGTCGTGTGGCAATATTGTGCAAGACCGTACCATATACGAAGATGCTTATATATTTGCACCCAACCTGCATGCTATGGGTTTGATGAACACTCGCGATTTCGAAAACTATCAGGCCATATTTGAGTTGTTGTCATCTTTTATTCAAGCTCCGGACTTGTTGATATACCTCAAAGGCAGTGTGCCTACGTTGGTCAACCAAATACAAAAGCGTGGTAGAGAATATGAAAACAGCATTCGGTTGGACTATCTTACAAGTTTAAACCAACGTTATGAGAATTGGATTTCGCAGTATGATAAAGGTAAACTGTTGGTAATAAATATCGAAGAATTAAACTTTGCTGATAAACCCGAAGATTTGGGAATGGTTATAGACAAGATAAATGCAGAAATAAACGGACTATTTTAGCAATGAAAACTTGGTTGTTGGAAATATTGTATAATCCCTATACAGGGGCCAAGCTAAGGGAAGAGAGCGACAACCTTTTGCTTGATACCAATAATGCGGCATTTCCCGTTCAGGGAGATGTGCCTCTGTTTTTGGATGCTCAAGACGAAAAGATTTCCGAACAAGACTTTCATTATATCAATCATTACACAATAGATGCCGAAGTGTTTGACTACTATCGTGATAGGAACGATAAGTTGGAGCAGGTGTCGGTATCGTTGCTTCGAAGAAGCATAATAAGGCAAATACCTCGCAATACTCGTTTTTTGCTTGATGTAGGCTGTGGTTGTGCATACATAGCCAAGCACTTTATAAATAGTGGTACTAGGGTGGTGTCGCTTGATGTGGCACAAGCCAATGCCGAGAAAGCACTGAAAAAATATCCGTCGGATAACCATGCTGCTGTGGTAGCTGATGTGTTTGCATTGCCTTTCAAGGAGAATACTTTCGACTGTATAGTAGCATCCGAAATAATAGAACACACAGTAGATCCGCACGCTTTTGTAGAAGCACTTAAACGCGTGCTTAAACCAGGTGGAACACTTATAATATCAACACCATATAAGGAAAAGATAGAGTATTCGTTATGTATCCACTGCAATTGTAAAACTCCCAAGAATGCACATCTGCATTCGTTCGACAAGAACAATATGCGTTCGCTGCATTCAACGTCAGGTTTGGAAGTGGAGCGTATTACACTGGTAGGCAACAAACTGCTACTAATGTCGCGCATGGCAATATTATTAGACAAGATGGGATATAGGCTGTGGAAAGCTATAGATGGTATATTCAACGTTATATTGCCCAAAGCACAACACTTTATCATTAGAAGCAAAAATAATATATGACCCAAAACTATAGAGAAACAATGAAAGTACTAGGAATAATACCGGCACGATATGCCTCAACACGTTTTCCGGGCAAACCATTGGCAATGATAGCAGGCAAGCCCATGATACAGCATGTTTATGAAGGAGTGCAGGGTATAGGTGCACTTTCAGATGTGGTGGTGGCTACTGATGATGATCGTATAGCCGATTGTGTGCGTAGCTTTGGTGGTAATGTGGTGATGACACAAACTACACATCGCAGTGGTACCGACCGTTGTGGTGAGGTAGTGGAACAATATATGGCACAAGGAAAGGTATATGATGTGGTAGTGAATATACAGGGCGATGAGCCCAATGTGGAACATTCGCAGATAGAAACTTTGATAAAATGTTTTGACAACAAAACCACAAAGATAGCAACATTAAAGAAACAAATTTCATCGAAAGAAGAACTTTTTTCGCCAAATGTCGTAAAAGTAGTTTGCGGTAATAGTGGAGATGCAATATATTTTAGCCGTCATGCTGTACCGTACCTTCGTGGAACAGAGTCTGACCAATGGTTGGAAAAGCAGAAATACTATAAGCATATAGGTGTCTATGCTTATACCGCCGATGTATTAAGACAACTAGTAAAATTGGAACAGACGACTTTGGAACTTTCGGAGTCGCTGGAACAACTGCGATGGATAGAAAATGGTTATACAATAAAGGTGCAAGAAACAATGGTTGAAAATATAGCCATAGACACACCCGAAGATTTGTTGAAATTGAATAAATAGATTAAACTGATGAATATAACAAATTATATAGTAGAATTTATAAAGCAAGGAAATCCTGTAGAAATTAAAGGGATAGGAACTATTACTCCTAAAACTATACCTACACATTTCGACGAGGGAACAAAAACATACTACCCATCGGTAACTACGGTGGAGTTTTCTACTTCGTGTAAAGGCGATCAACAAATAGTTAGTTATATAGCAAAACAAGAGTTTGTAAGCATAACTACCGCCGAAAAGCTATGGGATAACTATATAGACGCTCTTAACGATAAGATAAAGACCGAAGGTAAACACATATTTCCCGAAATGGGAGAACTAACTTTGGGAGCCGAAGGTGGATATACATTTAAGGTACAAGACGACTTGAATTTATCAAAAACATCGTATAACTATCAGCCCTTGAAGGATGTGGTAACCTACGATTTGGATCCAGTACGTGAAGATCCTTTCTATAAGTTTGAGAACCCTACAATACCACAGCCCGAACCCGAAAAGCCCGAGGTAGAGGATGAGGAACCCGTGAAACCCGAAGAGGTGCAAGAGGTGGTTGAGCCTGCTACAGAGGGTGAAACAAAAACTTTCGACCCCGAAATAGAAGAAGGACCTAAGGTTGAACCAGCTGCCAATACCCAAGGCGAAACTGAGCCTGTAGCCGAAACACTGGAAAATACCCCTGCCGAAGAGCTGGAACAAACTACAGCTAAGGCCGAGGAAGTGGTAGAAAGTGTATCGGAAGAAACACCGGAAAATAATCAAAAACCCGAACAAACTGAAGAAATACCAATGGATAACGACACTAAAAAGCCTATCAAGAAAAAGAAGAAATTGCTTATACCTATCATTATACTATTGATACTTCTGCTACTAGGTGGTGCTTATTACTACTTTGTTGTAGTTAAGGATATGCCTATACCATTTATCAACGAAAAGACCGAAGTGGTAGAAGATGAAGCTATAACTGCCAATGCTACCGAAGCAACAGTTGCAACTGATAGTACCGATATTGCAGTGGCCGATACAACAGTAGCTACATCGACCGATAGCGAAACAGAAGAAATAGACCTATTTAAGGGAGTGAACATGTTTACATTCGACCACAATTTGATTCCTATTGACAATGCCGACGAGGTAATAGAAGGTACTACCAAAACTATTGTAGAGGTGGTAGAGCCACGTATGGAAGTGTTCCTCAAAAGACAACACTATACTACTGCAAAAGCTCTTATGGTAGAACGCTTGAATGAATATATAGTAAAACGTTTGAAAGAACTGTTTGATAACAACTTCTTCCACCCTGCAAGATTGGTAAACTATGATAACTATATAACCGACTACTGTACCGATAAGTTGCAACGCAAAAGAGTATCGAAAGCAAAACAAACAATAATATCTGAAATACAGGTAAACGATTTGCTAGATGAGTACTTGAACGAACTTATAGCTGCCGGCCTTGTACAACGCGACAAGATAGTGTATAAGCCTAAGCCCAAGAAAGTAGAACCTGCTGTACCGGTAGCCGAGATGCGTGTTCGCTCTAAACAAGGTTTCGACATCATAGCCGGATTCTTCAAGAGCAGAGACAATGCTGCTCGCGAAGCCGACCGTTTCCGCAGAAGAGGTGCCGACGCATACGTTATAACCAAAGGAAACCTATACTATGTTTCGTTAGGTTCGGCTCCATCGCAAACTGCTGCCGAGGCATTGCTACGTCAGCTAAGAACATGGAACAAAGAGAATATGGTTATCAAAAAATGGTAATTTATAATAGGTTGAAATAATAAATTATAGATACATTTCCTGCAAAAGACATTAACCTCTAATGTCTTTTGCAGTTTGTTTTGAATAATAGAATACATATAATAAATGGGAAAGAACAAGTTAGAACGCTTCGAGGAAAATCTTACTTTTCCTAATCTGTTTCAGGTATCGTACGAGTTTTTACAACAAAATACGTTTCATTTGCGTGGCAAATGGAATACCGACTTTTTTAAGAACAACAACCCTATAGTGTTGGAACTTGGTTGTGGTAAGGGTGAATATACTGTAAACCTAGCCAAGAAGTACCCCAATAAAAACTTTATAGGCATGGATATAAAAGGTGCCCGCTTGTGGCGTGGATGTAAAACTTCCAACGACGATAAGATGACCAATGTGGCTTTTTTGCGTACTCGCATACAGCTGATAGAGCAATTCTTTGCCGAAAATGAGGTGTCGGAGATATGGGTAACCTTTCCCGATCCACAGCTTAAAAAGCCCAACAAGCGTCTTACCTGCGAGCGTTTCTTATCGTACTACAAAAAGATTGCCAAGCCTAACACCATTATTCACCTCAAGACCGACTCGTACGAGTTGTATGACTACACCCTCAACGAGGTTATAAAAGATGGTGGCTATAAGGTGATATTCCATACCGACGACTTGTATTCCTCCGACTTCCAAGATGACGTTAAGAGTGTAAGAACATTCTACGAACAGATGTTCCTCAACGAAGGTAAGAAGATAACCTATATACAATTCTATTTAAAATAAGGTTGAACGTCTTATTTCAGTTTATCAGAATATCATATATATCCCAAC
>JAEIGA010018480.1_pt1 | contig 10623 bp, 13 predicted proteins | sample 9270691 | NCBI WGS metagenome assembly JAEIGA01 (sample SAMN17057246, study PRJNA624740) | gut metagenome | biome: biome; isolation source: fecal sample | host: Bos grunniens | place: China: Xizang | collected 2019 | reverse complement strand
GGTTAAGAACGCAGACGAAGCATTTCTTCATTGGTACAAAATCCTTAGTGATATGGGTATCGACCAGGAATCCAGAGATGGTGATGTTGTTGGTGAAGTAATAAATGCAACCACAGTTATTGAGGACCCTACGAGATGCTTTATGAATAACAAAATTCGTAAGATGCCTTTTAGATATGCAGTTGGTGAATTGCTTTGGTACTTGTCCGGCAACAACAAACTAAAGGAGATTCAAAAATATACAAGTGCGTGGGATAGAATGTCCGATGATGGTGAGACCGTTAACAGTAACTACGGATATTGTATTCAAAACAAATATGGGTTTGACCAGTGGGAATATATTTTGGATATGCTTTCCAAAAATCCCAATAGTCGTCAGGCAGTGATTCATATCAAGGAAGCAAGTAATAAATCTTCTAAGGATGTAAATTGCACTGTTTGTTGTCAGTTCTTTATTCGTGATAATAAATTATATATGACAACTTATATGAGGTCCAATGATATTTGGATGGGGTTCCCCTATGATGTGTTCCAGTTTACAGCAATGCAGATTCTTTTGAGTATGCAGCTTGGAGTTGAACTCGGTACATACACTCATATTGCTGGTTCTTTACACATGTATAAGAGGGATTATGTTATTGCAAAGGAGAACGAAGAAAAAATGAAAGCGGGTGAATAAATGTTTGACTTACATCGTCATGATGAATATAGTACATTTGATGGTTTTGGAAAAGCCAAGGAACTCGCTGAATGGGCAAAGGAAATTGGATATAAATCATTATGTACTACCAATCATGGTAATACAAACGGGTTAATACAAACATATCAAGCATGTAAGGAAGTTGGTATCAAACCTATTCTTGGAGTTGAAGGATACTTCTTACCGAAACATAAATCTCAAACAAGAGGTTATCATTTGATTCTTGTTGCTAAAAATCTTAGAGGATATGGTAACTTGAATCGTATTCAATTTGAAGGTGAAAAGCAAAAATACTATAATCCTATTTGGGATTTTGATTTGCTTGAGAGATACCACGAAGATTTGATTTGTACAACAGCTTGTGTGGCTGGTTACTTAGGACAGTGTATTAAAGCTGATAAGTTAGACCAAGCAGAGAAATTTTTGTTGAAGCTAAAGAAAATCTTTGGTGATGATTTATATATTGAGGTTCAACCTTATGCAGTTTCTGAAGAGGGTCTTCAGGAAAAGATAAATGTTGAATCGATTAAGCTGGGTAAAAAGCTTGGGATTAAATGCATCTTAACTTCTGATTCTCATAGAGGTAAGAAGGATGAGTTGCCTACATACTTAAAGATGCATGAAATTGCAAACCATGCAATGGAACATATTGAAGATACTTACGCTGATAGATATATGCCATTGCCCGATGAAATGCGTAAGCGTTTCTACTCAATGCATAAGAATGATTTTGGTGTTGAGGAAACGAAAAAGCTTGCAATTGAAATGTATGAAGCTCTTGATGAGATTGAAGACAAATGCGAAGACTGTTACTTAGACCAGTTGAAACTTCAATTGCCTAAGATTGGCGAGAATAAAGAAGAAGATTCTTACAAGACTTTGGTTAAAAAAGTCCAGCAAGGTTTAAGAGACAGAGGTGTGTATACCAAGGAATATGCTGATAGATGTAAAGCTGAGCTTGAGGTAATTAAATTCCATGGGTTTGAGGATTACTTCCTTATAGTTGCTGACTATGTTAACTGGGCTAAAGACCAAGGAATTGCGGTTGGTCCTGGAAGAGGTTCGGTTTGTAACTGTCTTGTTGCTTATGCATTAAAGATTACCGAAGTTGATAGCTTATTGTTTGGTTTGGACTTTAGAAGATTCTTGAGAAAAGACAAAAAGAGTTTTCCCGATATTGACCTTGACTTCCAAACATCAAGAAGACATGAGGTTATTGAATATCTTTGTAAAAAGTATGAAGGTCATGCTGCAAGAATTTGTTCTTATGGCTTATACAAAGTTGATAACCTTTTGAATGACTTGGCTAAAGTTTGTGGTTTGGTTGATGAAGTCGATGGAAAGCAAGTTCCAAACAAACCTGAAATTGCAGCTATTAAATCTTTTGTGAATAAATATATTGTTGACGAGAGACTTGATGAAGATGGGCTTATAAATGACCCTCTGGGGAAATCGTACAATAAGAGGTATAATAACATACTTGTTCATTTTTCCAAGTTGTTTAAGAAAGTAAGGTACATCGGAACACATGCTGCTGGTGTTGCTATTACTGGTGGTAAATTGCTTGATTATGTTGCTTTGAAAATTGATAAGGATGGGAATGTATTTACAAACTATGACCTTATTGATGTAGAAGCAATCAACGTAATTAAGTTTGATATTCTTGGTCTTAAGACGATGGAGTCTATTCATGATTTGAGAGAATCAACCGGAATTGTTGTTGATTATGCAAAAGAATCCAAGAATGAGAAAATCATCAAGGCATTTGAAGAAGGCAACTGTGATGGTGTATTCCAGTTTGAAAAGCAATCTGTTCGTAACATTCTTTCTGAGATTAGTTGTGACAGTTTTGAGGATGTAGTTGCTGCTTCTGCGATGAATAGACCTGGTCCTCTTAGCTTGGGAATGCCAAGTCTATATGCTAAGAATAAGGTTGATACAAGTGATGCCCAGTCAAACCTTTGGTGGGACGTTACAAAAGAATCTTATGGTACAATCATCTATCAGGAACAGGTGCAGAAAATTTGTGTTGAGCTTGCAGGAATGGAATGGCAAGACGCAGATAAAATCATGAAGTTCATGAAAGGTGGTAACACTACTGAAAAGATGCTTAAGTTGCAAGAGCAATATCGTCAAGAACTACTTGGCAAATTTGCAGCTGGCTTAAAGAAAAATCATAATGTTCCTTTTGAAGAAGCTGAGCAATTGTTCGATGAAATGACTTGCTATACATTTAATAAAGGACATGCTGTTGGTTATTCTCTGATAAGTATTGAGGAAATGTTCTACAAGATTTACTACCCGAATCAATATTGGTTTGCAAAATTAAAGTATGCAAAAGACGATGCTGAGTATGATAAGTTTTGTAGTAAAGCAGTTGCTGATGGTTCAGTGATATTCTTACCTCATGTAAATTATTCTGACCCTAAGTCAAAACTTAGAAAAGTTGATGGTGAGGTAGCAATTCAACAAGGCTTGGCTGAGATTAAAAATGTCGGTGAAAAGGCTGCTCAGTATATCTTGGATGAACGTAAAGCAAATGGTGTATTTACAAGCTATGATGATTTTTATGATAGATGTAAGTCCAGAGTTGTTACTTCAAGAGTCATTCAAATTCTCAAAGAACAAGGTGCTCTTGAGTTCAACAAGAAAACATACATCAATCGAACAATCAAGTACAATAGTACATTATATGCAAAAAGTTCGAAAAAATAATAAAAAGTTTTCATTTAGCTATTTACATTTGGATTGTTTTGTGATATAATATAATCAAACAAATAAATAATTCAAAAAGTGTTAAGGAGGAACAGGCAAATGAAATACAGATTAAAGGTTAAGGTTTCTAAGAAAATGTGGAAGACAGGGTTGGTGGTTTATAATTCTTATGAAGAAGCAATGAATCGTAAGAATGAACTGAAAACATTTGGAATCCATTCTATTATTGTTGATGAACTTGGTGGTTCATTAAAGTAAGATGTTTAGTCTCCGGTTCTTATGACTGGAGCCGGAGGCATAACATAAATAAATTAAAATTTGGAGGAAAACACAAATGAACATGTTGGAGAGTTTCAAAGAAAACAAGAAGGTAATGCAAATCAAAATGGACCAGGCAAACAAGATGGCAGATGCCGCAGCTGAGGAGTTCATTGATTCCATTAAGTCTCTTGTTAAAGATGCTTCAGAGGAAGACCTTAAGGCAATCTTGAATGCTGATGATGAAATGCTTGAAGATATTGATAAGATGGCATTTGTTGCAGCATTCGCGGAAAGTCATGATGCTGGCTTTGCAATTATTGGCCTTAAGAAATAATGGTGAATGATATGATTGCTTTATCTATATTGTTCAGCTTATTTGCGATTATTCTTTTGTTCGGAATGATTGGTGATAAGGACGTAAACAATCGTAAAAATTATACAATGGCATTTTGTTTTGTGTTGCTTGCGATTGTGGTAATTATTCTAAAATTTGCATGAATGAAAAAGATGGGCGGTCGCAGGTTGACCGTCCTATCTGAGTAATTTCAAGGAGGTACATATATTATGGCTAAAACAAATAAAGAAGCCATTATAAAACTTTGTAATGACATAAACAAAAAAGAGGGTGAGGGGGCTGTTTATTCCATTGGTAGTAAACATGCTGACCTGAAGATTCAACGTTGGTCTACCGGTATTGAAGACCTTGACGCTATTATTGGTGGTGGAATGCCGGAAGGAAGAGTGGTTGAAATCTTTGGGCCTGAATCCAGTGGTAAAACAACTCTGTTGTATCATTTGTGTGGTTTGCATAACCTGTGTTTGGATATTCCTATTGAAGGTACATTCGACGCAGAGAGAGCAAAGGTGTTCGGAAATAGACCAAAGCAAATGTTAATATACAGAGCTAAGTATGGTGAGGATGCCTTCAATAAAACAATCAAATTTGCAAAAGCCGGGATTCCTCTGATTGGTATTGATAGTGTACCAAGTATGGTTCCTAAGGATGATGCAGAGAAAGTTCTTAAGTCAGCAGAAAAGGATTCCATTGAGGAACAGAGAATTGGTGGAACCGCAAGGCTTATGAACAAATACCTTCCTACAGTTGAAGAAATCATTGAGGTAACTGGTACAACTTTGATATTCATTAACCAGGTAAGAGATAAGATGAATGCAATGATGTTTGGTGAAAAGACTGACACTCCTGGAGGTCGTAAGCTAAAGCATGCGTGTTCTCTTCGTATTCAGGTTGCAAGAAGAGCTTGGATTGAAATTCCTAATAAGAATCCAAAGAATAGTGCAGCAACTGAAAAAGTTGGTTTGATTATGAAATGCAAAGTTGTAAAATCTAAAGTATCGAATCCTATGGGTGAATGTGAGATTCCTTTGTTCTTTGACAGAGGTTTTGTTAGCTTTGATGAGGTACAAGCTATTCGTAAAGAATTGATGGTAAAGAGAGCTCAGGAATTTGGTAAGCGTGTTCCTAAAGGATTTTTGGATGACGATGATGAGGAGAACGAAAACGATGATGAATAAACCCGATAATGTAAATCACCCTGAGCATTACAAGCAGCACAAATTTGAAACTATTGATGAAATGGTTATTATGTTTGGTGTTGAAGCTGTTATTTCATATTGTAAAATCAATGCTTGGAAGTATAGAGCAAGGGCTCAATACAAAGGCAAGCCTGAAGAGGATAATGCAAAGGCTGATTGGTACCTAACTAAAGCAAAAGAACTCCAGGAGGGAAAGGTATGGCAAGACCAGACAAAGACACATACTACCTAAATATTGCCAGGGAAGTATCGAAGAGAAGTACCTGTTTGAAGCGTCATTATGGTTGTGTAATTGTTAAAGATGACATCATCATTGCAACCGGCTATAATGGCAGCCCAAGAGGTTCAGAGAATTGTTGTGATAGAGGTTCTTGTAAACGACATGATGCTATGAGGTATTCTGGTTACGAGAGCTGTGATAGTGTTCATGCAGAACAAAATGCATTGATTGCAGCAAGTCGTGATAGACTTATTGGTTCTACGGTTTACATTGCGTGTGAAGAGCCAAGGACTAATCAATTATCAGCTTATGAACGTGAAACAACGTGGCATGAGGATGAGAATCCTGTTCCTTGTCCTTTATGTGAAAGAATGTTGAAAAATGCAGGAGTAAGTAAGATTATGAATCGCAGAGGTGAAGTGGAATGTTTGTGATTGATATACCTTACTTTAATTTAGACCACATATACAACTCAGGACAAGCCCCGAGATGGATTAAGTTAAGGGATTCAAAATATGTTGTTCCTCATAAAGATAAAGTTCTTAAAATTGAGCAAGTCAGAGATAGGTATGACTGGACAAAATACCGTTTGATTTTTAGTTGCACTGAGGAAGACTTCTTTAACGTATGGTTTGAATATTTTGACTTAAGAATGGATTGTCTTGAGGAGAACGGAAAAATCAAAAGACTTGGTGGAAAATTCAAGGTTCCTGCAAATCGCGGTTTTGGTATTCACATATTGAATCAAGACCCGTTTGAAGCTTACATCTTAAGTAAGATTATAACCAATGCAGGATATACAAAAGCTTTTGCTGCTATGAATCATATTGCTGAGGTTTGTGGTACATGCCATACGCAAGCTATGAAAGAGGCAGGCAAAATTACTTGGTATGAGTTTCCAACTCCAGAGATGATTCTTGAGAATTTTGATAAACTCAAGAGAATGGGCAAAATAAATGCATGGCTTAAAAAGTTATGTTTAGCAATTGTGAATGATGGATTTGATATTACATCAACTGATAATGAGCTTTTCAAATTATTTGCTATGCATGATACAAGTGTGTTCCCATTGGCAGGGATTGAAGAAACACTGGTTAAGAATTTCGATTGTGAACCCGAGGATTTTGCTGATTGGCATTTAGATGATGTAGAGAATAAAGGGTTAGTTTATTTGTACATACTACATCATATTAAAAATCCACCTGAGGAGGTGTTAATTCGTGGGTTTAATTGATAACATAAAAAAAGAAGCTCAAGGAAACAAAACGAAAATTCAAAGCACTGAAGCTGCAACACTTGAGAAGATTTTGAATAGAACGTTTTTCCTTGATAAGAATATTGAAGAAGAAACAAAGTTCGTAAAACAAGTTATGACAAGAGGTCTTGAATCTCAAGAGCGTGTTGGTCTTCATGCATCAGCGATGTTGGTTGGAGACAAGGACTTTTGTTTGAGAGCCCAAGTATTAAGTTTGATTTACAAGCAGCTTCAAGGAGGTCAAATTCAGGTTGGGCTGAAGAGAATCTTTGAAGAGGGTAATGCAATTCATGAAAAGTGGCAAAGGTTGTTCATCAGAGCTGGTTATGGTACAGCAACTGATATGGACTTTACAAGAATTTGCGATGAATACATGTTAAGCTATACACCTGATATTGATTGCAAGATTGATGAGTTTTTTGACGGAAGAATGATTGGTGAAATCAAATCAGTCAATACATTCCAATTCCAGAGAATGACAAAACATCCATCAGCTTGGAAGCAGTGTCAGTGGTACATGCATCTGTGTATCAAAAAGTTAAAAGAGAAAGGCAAATGGAATGGTAAGGATTATACCAAAGGATTTGTCCTGAATGAAGATAAGAACACTCAAGACTTCAAAATTGAGGTATATGAATATGACCCTCGTTTGATTGCTCCTTATGCAGACAGAGCTGAGTCTATTATGTACCATTACAATAGAGTTTTTGATGAACACAAAATGGTAGCGAGACCAAAGGATGCAAATTCTCCAACATGCAAACGCTGTAAGGAATGCTTTATGAGAGATGCTTGTTGGAACATCGGTATCGGTAAGGTAAGAATAGGAGATTAACATGACTGAAATTACTTATGGTGAACTCTATAAAGAGTTTTGTGAGTGGAGCCCGGAACATGCTGCAATGGTAATTGATTATAGACCTTGGGGAAATCACTCAATCGTTGTATGGCTCAAAGGTGGTCATGCTTATAAAGTCAAACGTCATGCGCCTGGTAGATTCACTATGCAGTCGGTATCTAAGGAAGATATAAATAAAAAGTTTGGGGTAAATAATTAAAATAATAATTTAACTGGGACTTCAGAATGCCTTCAGATTATCCTTAATAATAATCAATGGTAATTTATATTGGTTACTAATAAAGTTTAATAGAGGGCATCTGAGGGCCTTTTTGAATTAAGACATAAATTAGGAGGAATATTAGCTATGGGTAGACCGTGTCCAATCAAAGGTACAGCTGTCTATCTGGATTGTTTAGAGTGTGACGATAAGCAGTGTAAGAAATCCTATAAATATAATAAGGTAGTCATAGGAATAGACCAATCTTATAACAACACTGGGATTAGTATTGCAGCAGATGGAAAGCTAGTAAAAGTACGAAGTATTCAGTTGGATTCATATAAATCAAATAGTGACAAGAGGAGAGCGTTGACGAATGTACTTGACGGTCTCCTTAAGGCAGTTTGTTCAAAAGCTAAAGATGTTGTTTGTATCATAGAAAGAATTAGACTTCGTTCTCAGGGTTTTCTAAACATTGACTATATTAAATCCATTGGTGCATTGAATAGTATCATTGTGGATAGGTGTCATGAATATTGTGTTCCTGTATATTCGGTTGATACAAGGTGTTGGAAAGCTCAGGTAATTGGTACAAGCAAACCAATGCCAAATAAGTTTGGAGTACCAGAAGAGAAATGGCCAACGGTGAAATGGCTATTAAAGCAGGGGTGGGAAAGTAGCATCCTTATAAAAGTAGAAGGACGTAAAACAAAAGGAACATTTGTCAGAGATGGGCAAAAGTATATGTACAATAATGACGCAGCAGATTCCGCTGGTATTGCAATGTTCGGGTTCAAAGGAGATAAGGAAAAGCTGCAAATAGAAAGGTGACGTCTTATGGCAATTGGTATTCATTGTTGTAAAGGATGTGTTCCTCCGAAGAGGCATTCTGGTTGTCACGCAACATGCGAAGAATATCTAAAAGAGAAAGCTCAGTTTGAAGAAGACAAAAGAAAAATGAAAGAAAATACTACTCCAAACATGACGACATTTGATTTTGATAAGATTTGCTATGCTGGATGCAAAGGCAAACGAAGACGATAATCTCTATGCTATATTATATATATTATTATATACAGTAATACTGTAATACAATACAGAAATACAGTATAGCAATACAATAAATCGTTTAATATTTGTTTACATTTAATTTCTTGTAGACTATTTACATTTAACACCAAATGTGATATAATATCTACAGTGGATTAAATAAACCACAATAAATCCTTAGAGGAGGAACAATAAATAAATGAGAACAGAGAAAATCAATTCAAAAACAGAGATTATCCAATTTGATAGTTTGGATGAGTTCTTCAACTATCTGGTATCAACTCCATTCAATAAAGCATTTTGCTGGACCGACCATCACAGTGTTTCAAATTCTGAAAGCTTTACAAAAACGAAAGATTTTGAAGAGGCTGTTGATTTATTCAAAAATGGATGGTCTGATATGGCAAGTAAGTTGGTTCAAAAACTCAAAGTAATTGAGAGCAAAACGGAACCAATGATGAAGCCGAGAAATTCAACTGGTGTTTGCGGTTATCAAGCAATCGTCCCAATGTATCTCAATGGTCAACCAAACAATATGCTGAACAAGAAGATGGTTCCTGTAAAGCAAAAAGTAGTTACCTTAAATAAATCCATTGATTATCATGGTGGTATTGAGGCTGATACAATTATTGATGAAAGCATTAAAGCAATGCAAATAATCAAAAAGCTGGAAGCCCAAGGATATAGATGCAATTTGAATTTGGTTTTAGGTTCCACTGCCGGTCATGGAGCAAGCACTAAACAATTCGTTCTTAAGATAAGACTTAAATCAGCGAATGAAAAGTTGAATATTTCAAAGCTTGCATTCCCACTGGTTCATCCATCAATGTTAAGAAGATTATTCCTAAGATTCGTTGAGGTTTATCCAAATGTGACAAAACCTTTTACAAATGGTTATGGTCATCCTGCTTCTTCAAGTGAAATGAGAAGAATATTCACTGGAGAGTATTTACTTCCAAAGTTTATTCGAAAGGATGTAAGTAAAATAAATTCGATAGATGACCTTGAGATTCTCTAAACAAATAGGGAGGGCAACCTCCCTTAAAAAGTTTTAAGTTTGTTAACAACTTTTTTCTTCAAAACTATTTACATTTGCTTTGCATTGTGATATAATATATACATAAGGAACAAACAAATGAGTTCCTAATAAAAATAGTTTTCAGTTGAAAAGGAGAAATGCAAAATGAAGGCAAATGTAAATTTCGTAGTAAAACATATTGAGGCAGCAAGAAAACCTGGATGTGTAGCAGTGATTGTTGAATTTAATGGTTCTGATAAACAATTCACTTATGTTCGTAAAGCATACAACAATACCACAGTGATTGATGGTTGTAGAATTTATTTCGATGATAACTACAACTTCATCAGAGTTGAACGTGAATACGAAACGAAAGGAATCAAAAAGATGTCCACTGCCGCTCAGGTAGGTACAACAACATCAAGCAAAATTAAAAATGAACTTGAAGGAAAGAACATTCCAATTCCTAAAGTTATTCCTCAGGTTCCGAGTGATGAAGTTCATCATGAAAGATATGAAGAGATTAAGATGTGTCTCGAGTGCAACATTCCGATTTATCTTGCAGGTCCCGCTGGTTCTGGTAAGAACTACACAGTAGAACAAATTGCAAAGGAACTTGGTTGGAACTTCTATTTCAGCAATAGTGTTCAGCAGGAATACAAATTGACCGGGTTCATTGATGCAGGTGGTAACTTCCATGAAACTGAGTTCTACAAGGCTTGCACAGACGGTAATGATTGCATATTCTTCCTGGATGAAATGGATGCTTCCATTCCTGAAGTTCTGGTTCTC
>JAEIGA010018479.1_pt1 | contig 10623 bp, 11 predicted proteins | sample 9270691 | NCBI WGS metagenome assembly JAEIGA01 (sample SAMN17057246, study PRJNA624740) | gut metagenome | biome: biome; isolation source: fecal sample | host: Bos grunniens | place: China: Xizang | collected 2019 | reverse complement strand
GTCAATCGGTTCGAGACAAAAAATCTCTATAGTCGCTCCACTCGGCTTTTGAAAGAAAAGACGAGCATAAACAACCTTGGTATCGTTGAGTACAAGCAAAGTGTCCTCATTCAACAAGGAAGGAAGATCGGAAAATATTTTGCTTTCAATCTTCCCATCTTCCGTAAGACAAAGCAATTTTGCCTTATCTCTTTCCTTCAAAGGAAATTTCGCTATGTTATCCTCAGGTAACGGATAGTCAAAGTCTTCTATGGCTATAGCCGAAACTTCAACCATTATATTAAGCCTGCTTTATAACGAATGTATAACTTTCCATTATCGGATTGTGAAGAAGTTCTTTACAAGCTTTCTCCACTTTCTCTTCTGCTTCTTTTTCGTTTGCAGCTTCTATTTCAAGCGTTATGTGCTTGCCTATTCGTACGTTGGAGATAACTCCAAGACCGATGTTTTGCATACTTGATGTTACTGCTTTTCCTTGTGGATCCAATAAAGCCTTCAAAGGCATTACGTCAATTTCTACGTTGAATTTCATTTCTTTATTAAATTTGTTATAATGGATACTAAAATATACGTAAGAACTATAAAAGGTATTGCAAAGCAATTGAAAATAAATAGTAATATCACACAAGATAACAAGAATCCGAATTTGATTTTGTTGTCTTTCCATGAAAAATTCTTAAATTTCAAAGAGAACATAGGTAGCTCGCTTACAAGCAATATTGCCATTACTATCGATCCTATGCAAATGAAATAATGACTTGAAAGGAAATTTACTATTCCCATATACATTTGTTCGCTATACAATCCCCACAAATGTATTTTTTCGTCGGCAAGATATTGCAATAGTGGGATAGATAGCCACAACAAAGCATTGGCAGGAGTAGGCAGACCGATAAAACTTGTCGTTTGTCGCTCATCTATATTGAATTTTGCTAAACGATAAGCAGACATCAAAACCATGCAAAGAGGTATGAGATGAATGTAAGGAGTATCTGATGTGTTTTTTACAATTTCCACTGCTAAAAGAGAGGGTGCAAGTCCGAATGTGATAAGGTCAGCAAGGGAGTCTAATTCTTTTCCGATAGAAGAACTAACTCTTAGTAATCTTGCCACAAATCCGTCAAAGAAATCGAATATAGCACCGAGTATTATCAATAATGATGCTGTGATAAACGGTATCTTTACAGCATCATTATAGATGCAATAAACCGACAACACACCACAGAGTAGATTTGCTAAAGTTATACAATTTGGTATCTGCTTTTTTATCATTTTAGTTTCGTTTCAGAGTCCAAAATTACTCATTTATTATCATATAGAACGTAAAAAATGATACTTTTTGTTAGTTTTTAGAGTTATAATTTATATCTTTGCAGTGTGAAATGGTGTTTTTTCTGCCTTGAAACCTGATAAGAACGAGAAGGTTTCTTGAAAAAGGAAAAATATTTTGAAGTTGTAAAAGTGATAATAATTATATGATTTGTTATGAGTGAAGAAACAAAAAAAATACTATCCGATATGGATGGTACAATGTCTGAGGCAATCTCGCATTTAGATAAAGAATTAGGTAAGCTAAGAGCAGGAAAAGCTTCTCCTGCTATGTTGGGTGGTGTTAAGGTTGATTATTATGGAACGATGACTCCTTTGGATCAAATCGGTAACATAAGCACTCCTGATGCTAAACAAATAGTTGTTCAACCATGGGAAAAGAGTCTTTTGGGTGCAATAGGAAAAGCAATTCAGGCTGCTAACTTGGGTTTTGTTCCTAAGGTAGAGGCTGATGTTGTCAGAGTAGTTCTGCCTCCTGTTACAGAGGAAAGAAGAAAAGAACTTTGTAAGAAAGCCAAGGCTGAAGCGGAAAATGCGAAGGTTGCTGTGCGTAATATTCGTAGAAATGTATTGGAAAAGGTTAAAAAGTTGAAAGATAATGGTACTCCTGAGGATGAAGTGAAAGCTTTGGAAAAAGAAGTACAAGATGTTACAGATAAATTCGTGAAAAAAGCAGATGAAATAGTTTCTGCTAAGGAAAAGGAGATAATGTCAATATAATTGATGTATATAAAGGGACAATGAATGGGTGATTCCCGTTTGTTGTCCTTTTTATATATGTTTTGTTTTAATTGTACGTTATTAATAAATGATATTTAATGCTATCACAAATGGAAGATAGGGTTGTGCGATACTCGGAAGAAGAGTTGCAAGAATTTAAGGAAATTATATTGGAGAAATTAGCTAATGCGAAAGAAAATTTGGCTATGTTGACTGAGGCATTTGCCAATGATGCCAATGATATTAGCGATACAGCACCGACTTTTAAGATTCTGGAAGAAGGAAGTAATGTTTGCAGTAAAGAAGATAATGCAAAGATGGCTGCAAGACAACAAAAATTTATAAAGGATCTTGAATCGGCTTTGATAAGAATTGAAAATAAAACATACGGTGTTTGCAGAGTAACCGGCAAATTGATACCTAAAGAAAGATTAAGATTGGTTCCTCATGCAACTTTGAGTGTTGAAGCAAAATTAAATCAAAATAAAAAGTGAAAGATATAAGACTCCCACTTTTTTTGGTTATAGCCATACTAGTTATCGACCAAGTCGTAAAGATATGGATTAAGTTGACGTTTACGATAGGAGAAGAGGTTAACCTTATCGGAGATTGGTGTAGATTGCATTTTATAGAGAATGAGGGGATGGCTTTTGGTATGTCTTTTGGAGGAGCAATCGGGAAATATATTCTTACTTTTCTGAGAATAGGTGCATCATTCTTAATAGGAACTTATCTTTTGAAACTCATCAAAAAGAAGGAAAGTAAATTGATGATATATGGTTTTACCTTGATTTTTGCAGGTGCTGTAGGAAATATCGTGGATTCTCTCTTTTATGGTTGCATCTTTTCAGAAAGTACTTTCTTTCAGGTTGCCGAAATGTTTCCGGAACAAGGTGGATATGCTCCTTTTGCATTAGGAAAGGTTGTTGATATGTTTTACTTTCCATTGATAGATACAGTATTGCCGGATTGGGTCCCTTTTATTGGTGGTGAACGATTCAGATTTTTTAATGCTATATTTAATGTGTCTGATATTGCGATAACTGTTGGAGTAGTAGTGCTAATTATTGCTTTTTTAGTTAGTGGTGAGAAAGCGGATATTGCTCCGAAGGATAATAATGTTATAACAGATAGTAAAGAAGAGTAGAAAAGTGGAACTTCTTATAATATTAGCTCTTATTTTGATAAATGGATTGTTTGCAATGTCGGAGATATCTCTTGTTTCCGCTCGAAAGTCTAAGTTAGAAGCAGAAGCAAAAAAAGGAAATAAGACATCGAAGCAAATACTCAAAACTGCAGAAAACCCAGATAGATTTCTGTCTACGGTACAGATTGCGATAACTGCAGTAGGATTGATAACGGGTATGTATTCGGGAGAAAGCCTAATAAAGCCACTTGGAGTGTTTATCAGTAGTATAGGGTTGAATGAATATTATTCTAAAATTGTTGCAAGAATCATAATTGTAATTTCGATAACTTATGTAACTCTTGTTTTGGGAGAGTTGTTCCCGAAAAAACTTGGAATGAATAGTCCCGAGAAAATATCGGGTGTAATAATAAAACCGATGAATCTTTTGTCTAGATTATTCCATCCTTTCGTTTGGTTATTATCTGTTTCAACTCAAGCATTGGCATCTTTATTTGGGCTGAAGAAACAAAACAATACCGTGACTGAGGAAGAAATAAAGTCTATAATAAACGATAGTGCAGAAGATGGAGAAATTCAAGAAGTGGAGCAAGATATTGTGGATAGGGTGTTCTCTCTCGGGGATAGAGATGTTGCATCTTTGATGACTCATAGAACGGAATTCGAATGGCTCGATATAGATGATCTATTGAGTGATGTCAAACGAAAACTATCAAAACGTATTCATTATATATATCCTGTAGCTGATAAAACTTTGGATAAGATTGTGGGGATTGTTTATTTGAAAGATTTGTTTAACAAGTTAGGTGATAAAATGAAAGTTGGGGATGTAATGAGATCTCCCCAATATCTTCATGAAAGTGTGAGCGTTTATGATGCGTTGGAAACATTCAAAGAAAATAAAATTCACTATGCATTGATAATAGATGAGTTTGGAATGGTTGAGGGAATGGTAACGATGAATGATATTTTGGAATCTTTAGTAGGAAACTCTTCAGAGTTTGAAACAGAGGATGATGAGGATGAATTTATAGAGAGAAATGATGGAACTTATTTGATTGGAGGACAATATTCGTTTTATGATTTTCTAAGTCATTTTGATATGGAGAGTCTTTATCAAGACAATAATTATAACACGATAAGTGGATTGTTATTTTCTAAAATTGGGATAATACCTAAAGTCGGAGAGATTGTAGAATGGGATAGGTTTATTTTCGAAGTAGTGGATATGGATTCAACAAGAATAGATAAAGTATTAGTCTCTGTAAAAGAGGACTTTGATAATATTGAGGAAGAAAAATAAAATAAGAAAAGTAAATTTGAAGTGATTTTTTTTCTCAGAAAGATTGTATTTCAAAAATAAGGTTGTAAATTTGCAAAATCCTATAGTGGGAGAAAAGAGTTTAATAAATTAATAATAAAACAAAAAAACACGATGAAAAAAGTATGTGCGTATTTGTCAATAGTTATGTTATTGACGTTAGGTTTATCAAACGTAGCTTTTGCACAAGATCAACAAGCTACAGAAACTGAAACAACAGTTTCAAGTAATACTGAAACAGCAGTAGAACAATCTGCTACCGTAGAAGAGGTAGCTGCACCTGCTGAAGAAAAATCATTCCACCAAGCATTGAAGACAAAGTATATTGAGGGTGGAGTTGGTTGGATGACTCCAATCTTGATATGTTTGATATTGGGATTGGCTTTGGTTATCGAACGTATTCTTTATCTAAACCTTGCAACAACAAATGCAGATAAACTATTGAAGAGAGTTGAAGATTGCATCGTTAAAGGTGATGTTGAAGGAGCTAAGAATGTTTGTAGAGATACAAGAGGTCCGGTAGCTTCTATCTTCTACCAAGGATTGGATAGATTGGACAATGGATTGGAAGATGTAGAAAAAGCATTGACTTCTTACGGTGGAGTACAAATGGCAAGATTGGAAAGCAACATGGTTTGGATTTCATTGTTTATCGCTATCGCTCCATCATTCGGATTCTTGGGAACAGTTATCGGTATGGTTCAAGCGTTCGACGATATTGAAAAAGCAGGTGACATTTCTCCAACAGTTGTTGCCGGAGGTATGAAGGTTGCCCTTTTGACAACAGTATTTGGTTTGATCACAGCATTGGCACTTCAAATTTGCTACAACTACCTATTGTCTAAAATAGAAGGTTTGGTTGCTACAATGGAAGACGCTTCAATTTCATTCATGGACATCTTGGTAAAAAACAGAAGAAAGTAATTTATCACGGATATTGAACCTATGAAAATTAGGTAAACAAAGTAATTACTTTTAAAACCAAGGAGGAAAAATGAAAAAAGATTTTAGAAAAGTATATTGGATAATCGCAATAGTCATAGGCGTTATTGCATCTATATGTGCAGTAGCTTACGGAGTATTGTTTGATTCTGCTAAGCCGATAGATGAACAATCATCAGCAATGTTAGCATGGAATGTAGCATATTGGAGTGTTCTAGGTTTGGCTGTAGCAAGTATTGTGGTTGCTTTAGGATTCGCATTATCACAAATAATAAAGGGTTTGATAGAAGACCCTAAGAAACAAATGGGTATAATAATAGCAGTAGTGGCATTAGTAGTCGTATTTGTAGTCTCTTATTTACTTTCTTCAGGAACAGATATTCCTAAGGAGATATTTGAAAAGACAGGTTCAGACTATTCAAGTTCTAAGTTTATAGGAGCTTGCATGTACACTGTTTATATCTTGTTTGCAGGAGTAATAGTATCTGTTTTATTCGCAGAAATTTCCAAAAAAATAAAATAGGAGATTATTATGGCAAGAAACAAAAAGAAGCTACCCGGTCTTAACGCTTCGTCGATGTCCGACATATCGTTTTTGTTGCTTACCTTCTTCTTGTTGGTGTCTTCAATCAACACTGATATGGGTATCCAAAGACGTTTGCCGCCACCATCGGATCCGAACGTTAAACCACCGGATATCCATAGAAGAAACACATTCGTTGTGTTAGTAAACAAAGATGATAAACTTCTTTTCAATGGAGAGCTAGGAGAAATTAACAACTTGAAAGAAAGAGCGAAAGAATTCTTAGCAAACCCAGAGAACTTGGCGAACCTACCTGAAAAAATGACAAAGGAAATACCTTTGTTAGGAACAGTAGAGGTGTCTAAAGGAGTTATCTCTTTACAAAATGACCGTGGAACTTCGTATGAAATGTACTTAATGGTACAAAACGAATTGACTGCAGCGGTAAGTGAACTTAGAGACGAAATGGCAAAAACCAAATTTGGAAAAGCATACGTTGATTGTTCTTCAATGCAAAGAGAAGCAATAGATAAAGCAATTCCAATTGCCATTTCAGAAGCAGAACCTAAAAACATAGGAGGACAGAAGTAATGGCTAAATTTAAACAAAAAGGATCTGGAGAACTTCCTGAAATGAACATGGGTTCCATGTCAGATATCATCTTCATGCTTATCTTTTTCTTCATGGTTATTACGACAATGCGTGAAAGTTCTCTTATGGTTAAGGTTAATGTTCCGCAGGCATCGGAAATCCAGAAGTTGGAAAAGAAGTCTCTTGTGAGCTATATTTACATAGGAGTACCGATTGAAGAGCGTAAATTCGGATCAGCTACACGTTTCCAATTGAATGATCAATTTGGTGAGTTGGGAGATATAGTTTCTTTCGTAGAAGCAGAAAGAGCCGCTCGAGCTGAAGAAGATAAACCTTTCCTAACAACTACCATCAAGTGCGATAAAGAAGTTAAGATGGGAGATGTGACGGATGTAAAACAAGAACTAAGAAAAGCAGGTGCGTTAAGAATAATGTATGCTGCATCTCGAAGAGTAAAAGATACGTATTAATCTTTGAGATTTTAGATAGCAAAAGAGTTGCTTGATTCTTTCAAGCAACTCTTTTTTGATTTCACTTGTATGGAGTTTGAATTCAGATTTAAGAAATTTTCGCTCAATCACAGTCAATCCTCAATGAAAATCGGTACAGATGCGATTCTGCTTTCCGCCTCTGCACCTAAAACAAATGCAAGGAGGATTTTGGATATAGGAACAGGTTGTGGAGTTGTTGCAATGATAATGGCACAATATAATTGCAATGCAGAGATTACTGCAATCGATATCGATTCACAAAGCATCGCACAAGCATCAAGCAATTTCTCATATGGACCGTTCTGCAAAAGGATGCAGGCGATTAATATCAGCTTACAGGAATTTGCAAAAAACAAAGAAAATCATGCAAAGTACGATTGCATAGTCAGCAATCCGCCTTACTTTGTCAATAGTCTGAGTGCAAAGGGAAAGGCTCGCAATATGGCTCGACATAACAAAAGTCTGCCTTTTGAAGAACTTGTTTCAAATATCGCAATCCTTGCAACTCCGGATGCTTTCATAACGATTATTCTTCCATACGAACAAACCCTGCAAACGATTCAATTATTCAAAAATCATGGCATTTATCCGTCAAGACAAATCGAAGTTTATTCCAAATCGGATAAAGCAATCGAAAGAATGATTGTAACGTACAGACCTTTCGAGACAAAAAACATTGAAGTCGAAAGACTGATACTTCGAAATCAAGATAACGATTATACAACTCAATACAAGACTATAGTTGCGGATATATTGTTATAGTCTTGTTTCTACCAAATCGACAATGAGCAATGAATGATTTGGTAGTGAACAAAAATTGTTTTAGAAATCCGTTTTGATATTTGATATTCGTTGAGTGCCTAAAACCGCGATGCTTATTTTCTTTGCAGGGAACTCTTTGCTTTTAACATCTTTTAGTATTTGCTTTTAATTTTTCTTAACTTGGAGAATCGCAAATTTGTTGGCAAAAGCGACTATTGTCTCAATTATGTAGTATTTGATTGTTTGAATATTAGCCGCTAAATCAATAAGTTGTGTTTTTCTTCTGCTGATTTGAATAATTCAAACTGCGTTTTGATCTGATTTTCTCTTGCATTTGAGAGTAATGAAACAGCGTTTTGGAAAATTAAAACGCTGTTTTACGAAAACAAAATGCTGTTTTGCTTGTTTTATTCTTTGTTTCGGTGCATCTGAATATCGAATTTGAGTTTTCTAATTAAGATACCGACCAAAAACACGTGATTAAAGAAAAGTTAAAATATTTGTTAATATTTCAAAAACTTCAGAGAGTAGGTTTGAAAGCTAACCGGAATGGGGTTAAAGATGATTTTCGGATAAATTGATTGTAAAAAAACTACAACATAACTATTGTGTGTCTATTACATTGTAAGAGATATGAAAAAATGTCGTACCTTTGCACGCTAAAATTTTAAGTTTAATAAAATGAAAATGAAAAGAATTGCATGTTTATTGGTGGCAATGTTCTTTGTCACTTGGTTTGGAAAAGCCCAAACAGAGATTCTCGTAGGGGAAGGCGAAACCACGTTTACGGATTATTTGCCTTTCAGTTTCTATGAACCTTATTCCTACGATCAAACAATTTATCTTGCGGAGGAATTGATTCCCGGAACGATTACTTCGATAAGCTATGAAGTGGATTTCATTAACGCTTTGACCGATGTACCTGTTACGGTATTGCTTGGAGAAGTTAGCAGAGACAGATTTTACGGAGGATACAATACCACCGATTTTGTGCCTGCCGATAGTTTGACTCAGGTGTTTACAGGCAATGTCAGTTTCCCTGTATCAGGTTGGGTAACGATTACATTCGATCAACCCTTTGTTTATAGCGGAAATAACAACCTTGTTGTGGCAACCACTCATGCCAGAGGTGTAGAAGGTGGTTATGGTTACGACTATAGGAGCAAAATACACTCAACGAATAGATCTATTATCTCAGTTGGCTATGATTTTGCTTTAGGACCGCAAATTCCAACAGACTTTCCTGGTGGGGGAAATAGTGATGATTATGAACATGTCCCTGTTATAAAATTCATGATCGATAATGGAGATAATTGCTTACCTATACAAGGTTTATCTGTTGTAAGCGTAACAAGCAATTCAGCAACTGTAAGTTGGAATGTTGCAGAATCTACAACAGACTTTATTGTGGAATATAAAGGTATAAACGATGCTGCTTGGCTTTCAGTTGGAACAACAGCAGATACAAGTATTGTAGTAAGTGGATTGGAATCTCTTTCAACTTATGTAATAAGGGTAACGGCTAATTGTACAACAGGTAGCAGCCCGTCAAGAGAAATAACCGTTCTGACCGATCCGAGCGAATCCGACATATATATGGTTCCGTTCGAGGAGGATTTTGATACACCATCTGACAAATGGGTATTTGCAAATTCTGTTATCAATGCTTGGTATATAGGCACTGCGGAAAACTTTACCGTAGATTCCGATGGTCTTCCAACAACAAACGGAAGTGCATTGTATGTGAGTAACGATGCAGGAGCACATGCGACATATTCATTTGCCCCTGAATCAAAATCTTTTGCTTATGCGTACGTTAATTTCCCACAAGCGACCAATTTCGAATTGTCATTCGATTGGAAATGTGCTGGAGAGGGTACGTATGATGCTTTCAGTGTTTATCTTCTGCCGATCGATACTGAAATTGATACAAATTATTCGGGAACAGATCGTATTATAGATTATACTTCCGGAAATATTTCTAAACAACATAAAAGCGTATTACTTCCGGGTACTTATAATGGAGCATATAAACTTGTGTTTGAGTGGAAAAATGACTATAGTGCAGGATTAGATCCTTCTGCAGTTATAGATAATCTCAAGATAAGAGCTTTCAATTGTTCAAATGTAACAGATGTTGTCGTTACACCAACTCAAGAGGATAATGTTGCATCTGCAACCGTTTCGTTTACCGATAACAATAGCGAGTCAATGTCTTATTTGATTCAATATCGTCCGCAAGGTTCAACAGAAGAATGGACAACAGTTAACGTAAATACAACAACAGCTCAAATAAGTGGGTTGAGTTATTCTTCTGCTTATGAATTGAGAGTAATGGCTATTTGTAATAATGATGCGGATACATCGCTTGCAACCGATCCTGTTTATTTCCGTACATTGTGTGGACCGATTTCTCAATTGCCATGGAATGAAGATTTTTCTGAAATAACAGCTCCGCAAGCGGGATCAATCGGTACAAATCCTGCACCATTCTGCTGGTATAACATAAATGCAGGAGCAGGCTCTAATAATAACTATTTTGATTTCCGTAATGAGAGCGTTTATTATCAAGGTGTGTCTTCAAATACAGAAAGAGTGTTTAGCGAATGGTTGATTTCGCCATTGTTTAATCTTACAGGAGGAGAAAGATTGAACTTTGATATGAAACAATACAATAGTGGCTTCCCTGTTTATGTTGAAGTATATGGATTTGACGCAAGCATGGGAGATATGACAGCAGCGACAGATACTGCATCTTTTGTATTGATAGACAGAATAACCATATTGAACTACTCTT
>JAEIGA010018478.1_pt1 | contig 10623 bp, 9 predicted proteins | sample 9270691 | NCBI WGS metagenome assembly JAEIGA01 (sample SAMN17057246, study PRJNA624740) | gut metagenome | biome: biome; isolation source: fecal sample | host: Bos grunniens | place: China: Xizang | collected 2019 | reverse complement strand
ACTTATTGGTGCGTTAGTTCAGTTGGTTAGAATACATGCCTGTCACGCATGGGGTCACGGGTTCGAGTCCCGTACGCACCGCAGAAGAGTCCTATGTTTAGGGCTCTTTTTGTTTATATAAACTTATGGTATATTGTCAAGATAAGATTATCGCTATCCTTTAACGTGGATAGCGATATTTTCTTATTTACTCAATGTTATGTGATGATTAAAATCTTTTCTTCAGCTCTTTAGCTTCTTTACGGGTGAGATGTATGATTGCTCCATGTTTCTGTTCAGAGAAGTTTGTGCGTGTCATCTTGCTTTCATCGAAATAGCCTATAGGAGTATAGTGCTTAAAGTCGCAGGTCTCGGTGAAACCGAAGTTGTGGGGATGGATGTGATAGTTGTCGTGCATCACTACCCAACAATCTTTTCCGATACGTTTCCAGCAATTAGGCGCTTCGTGTCCGGTGGTTACTCCATCGTTGTAGTCATTATCCATCGTGTAGGGGCCTGTGATGGATGCTGATGTAGCGTGCTTGATGGCGGGAGCATGTTCATGTGATACGTAATAGAGGTGGTATATACCATCGTGATAGGTGATATCACTATCGATAACATTATATTTTCCTCCAGGTGCCTCGAAAAGTAGTTTGGGTTCGCTCTCCATTTGCGTAAACTCGTCGTTCATATATACATAATAGATGCGATTACGACCATTGCCAGTGCGTGTGGTGAAATGAAGAAACAATTTGCCTTTTTGCTCGTCATAGCAAGTCTCGGGTGCCCATACACAACCCACTTCATCCCATTCTCCTCCTAATTTTTGGAAGTCGAGGTTTGTTCGTGTCCAATGTTTGAGGTCAGTTGATTTCATCAATACCAATCCTCGATTGTTTCCCCAGCCATACTTGTTGCCATCACGTTCCCATTCAGTGGTGCGATATCCATCGCGCACGCCAAACACATGAAGGTCGGTCATCGCAAGATAGAAGGCTCCATCAGGGCCACGGAAGATATGAGGGTCGCGTATACCCTTCTGCTCAGCAATGGTGTCTCCGGCAATGATTGGCTTGTCGTCATTGAGTGCACTGAACTCTAAGCCATCATAGCTGATGGCCATGTGTAGCCCGTGGTCGGCATCCTTGTGATAAACCATAAGGTAGGCCCCCATCTTTTTTTCTCTCTTACGGATGGCGCGTTCCTCTTTATCCTGTTGTTTGTAATACTCCTTTGTGTAGGGTACTCCATAGGTCGTGATGTCGCACTTGTTAATGTCTCCTTGCTTGTTGTAGGTAAGCTCTTGTGCACATACTGAACGCGAGTAGCTGGTGCCACTGGGTAGTGCTCCATTGTGGGTAAAGAGGATGGTCTTTCCCTTAAATTCAACGATACCCGGATGTGTGGTGTTGCTATTACCTGCCATCTCAGAGAATATACCTTTGTATTCGAAGGGGCCAGTAGGTGAGTCGCTCACGGCATAACCCAACTTTTCTGGCCATCCTTGTGCAAAGGTGAGATAGTATCTGCCATCGTGTTTATGCACCCATGGGGCTTCGGTAAAATCTGATCCTTCGGGTGTGATATCCATAATCTCACCTTCAATCTCTATCATGTTAGGTTTTAGTTTGGCCACAAAACATCGTCTATTTCCCCAATATAGCCATGCATTGCCCTCTTCGTCTTGGTATACGGCAGGGTCTATACATGCCCACGAATGGTCGGTGCCGGGACAATCGGCATTGGTCAGTAGTGGCTTCCCCAATGCGTCTTTGAAAGGGCCATAAGGCGAATTGCCAACTGCTACACCTATACCACACCAGTTGGTCGATACGTAGAAGTAGTACTTCCCTTCCTTTTCGGCTACATGGGCTGCATATGCATTGTGTGAGTTTTGCCACTTAAATTCATCTACATGAAGCGGACTCTTATGCTCTGTCCACGTCATCATATCCGTAGTGGTGAATAGTGCCCACTCATACATCGTATATCCTCCTTGATGGCCAGCATGATCCACACCTGTATAGAGGTATAGTGTGTCGCCCTTGACGAAGGGTGCAGGGTCTGCCGTATGCTTATGTCGTATGAAGGGGTTCTGTGTGGCACGAAAGGTATATGTCTCTCCATTCGGAATCATCTGCGCTACCGATGTTATTGCAGACAATCCGAGGCATAGTGCTATGAATCCTTTTCTCATGTAGTTGAGGGTATATTATTTACTGAAAATGCGTGAGAAGTAGGGGAGTGCTGTATATAAAGCCGAATGCCAATATTCCCAAGTATGTCCGCCATCGCGTACGCGAAGCTGGCAGGGGATATGCGATTTTCTCATCGCTTGGTAGAAGTCCAAGTTGCAATCGAAGAGAAAATCATCGTCGCCACAATCTACAAACCATTGTACCGTACGCAACTGTTCCTTACGATCATTGTCGGCTTGTGATACATACTCTACGCAACTAAAGCGGTTTGCGGCATCGGTCATCAACGCCATCTTATTGCCCTCTTGTACTTTGTTCTGATCGGCAGGAGGTAGGTGCATCAAGGCGCTCATGGCATAGCAGGCTGCAAACACTTCGGTATGGCGCTGGGCATAACTTGTAGCACCACCACCACCCATAGAGAGTCCTGCCACGGCACGATATGCCTTATCGCCCTTGATACGGTACTGGGTCTCTATCAAGGGAAGGAATTCACCGAAGAAAAACTCCTCGTATTTCCAACCCTCCATGTTGAAGTAGCCATTCCATTTGCCTTCCATAATGTTACCTCCAGCATCGGGAGTCACGATAATCATCTCGCACACCTCTCCCGAAGCGGTCAGCTGATCCATTACATCTTTTACGTGTCCTCGCTCATACCAGCCTTTATTGGTATCGTTCATGCCATGTAGCAGATATAACACGGGGTAGGTACGATCAGTATTCTTGTCATATCCTGCAGGCAGATATACCGTATAGCTTCTCTCTGCATTCAACACTTCACTCTTTACGGTGTGTTCTTCAATTCTGCTCATCTGTTGTCTCCAATCTTGTGCAACAGCACTTAGGCAAATAGCCCATGCCATAATGGCGAGATTCATTCTTTTCATATTATTGTGTGTTTGGTATATACTATGACAAAAGTAGTAAACCTTTTTCTCTTTTCCAAGATCACCTGATTAAAAGTAACAAGGTTTTTAAGATGTTGTCTCTTTGTTCTTATTCTCCCTCTGTAAAATTTCGTATCTGTCGTATGGCCTCGTCGGGAGTGTCGGTGAGTGAAAGTAGTAAATTGTGATAGGACCTTGCTATTGACTTTTTGATAAGGGGCGTTTGCAAAGTATGTGATTACAAACGCCCCATTATTATACTGTTTCTACCACCCTTGCCCCATAAATATACGAGCTTGTAGAAGGAAAATAATTCGCGAGAAATTAGGCGGTTATTAGGATTTGCCGTATCTTTACTCCAAATAAACAGGAGCTTATGAAAACGACAGGAATAAAGAGAATGATGGTAGCCGTGGCGATGGTGCTGTGGTTTGGTATGAACGCGGTATGGGCACAGGCGCTGACAGCAATCACGCCGGGCGAGGTGTGGCCCGATGACACGGGCGAGCACATCAATGCGCATGGTGGCAACGTGATGTATCACGAGGGTACCTACTATTGGTATGGTGAGAACCGCCCTGCACGAGGATTCACTACCGAGAAGGGTGTGAGTGTGTACTCATCGAAGGATCTTATGAATTGGAAGAACGAGGGTGTGGCACTGGCCGTATCAGAGAAGGAGGGCGATGTGATAGAGCGCGGATGCATCATGGAGCGCCCTAAAGTGGTGTATAATTCCGCGACGAAGAAGTTTGTGATGCTCTTCCATTTGGAGCTCAAGGGACGCGGCTACGAGGCTGCACGAGTGGGGTTTGCCGTGAGCGACTTACCCACAGGCCCCTTCGAATTTATCCGCTCGCTGCGCCCCAATGCAGGCATGTGGCCTAAGGACTTCACCAAGAAGGACATCAAGCGCGCTTTGGCGCTGGATGAGGACAAGTATAAGGAGTGGTGGACACCCGAGTGGCGCCGTGCTGTAGATGACGGATTGTTGCTCAAGCGCGACCTGCCTGGCGGACAGATGAGCCGCGACATGACGGTATTTGTGGACGATGATGGCAAGGCCTACCATATACACTCGGCCGAGGAGAACCTGACGCTCAATATCGCTGAGCTCACCCCTGACTACCTCGACTACACGGGCGAATATATACGTCTTGCCCCGGGTGGGCACAATGAGGCTCCCACAATCCTGAAGCGCAATGGCGTTTATTGGATGATTACCAGCGGATGCACCGGTTGGGATCCCAATGAGGCACGTATGTTTCGCGCAAAGTCTATCTGGGGACCCTGGGAGCAGTTGCCTACACCGTTCCGTGGTAAGGATGCTGACAAATCGTTCCACACGCAGGGTACCTACATCTTTAAGGTGGAGGGTAGCGACCAATACATCTTTATGGCCGACCGCTGGATTCCTCGTAGCCTGAAGTTTTCGCGCCATATATGGCTCCCCATTGCCTTCGAAGAGGACGGCACTCCAGTGTTGGAGTGGAAGGATAGTTGGACATTTTAATTTTAAAGCGCTTCGCGGGGTTAGTGTTGAATGAAAATCCGCTAAAAGATTGTTAATTGCCTACTGTCTGAACTCCTTAGCGAAGCGACGACTCCTGGCCTACTAAACTCTAGACACATTAATGTCAACAGAAAGCTACGCTATCATAATGGTACTTATCCTATGCTGGATAGTGCTGATGTCCGCCAATGCGGTGGTGTGTGTTGTCCTTAAGTTGCTCATGGGGCTGCGCTTCAAGAGAGCCTTTCTTTGGGGTAGCTTCGTGCTTATCGTCCCTCCTGCGGTTATTGCCTACGGCGCGTTAATAGGACGGAATGCATTCGAGGTGAGGAGCGTGACCATCGAGCATGAACAACTCCCTAAGGCTTTCGATGGGTATCGGGTGGTGCATATCTCTGATATCCATGCACGCTCGTTCGAGGGACGTGAGCGACAACTGCAACGAGCGGTAGAGAGGATAAACGCATTGCACCCCGATGCCATAGCCTTCTCGGGCGACCTTATCACCATGACTCCTGATGAACTGGAATCCATGCAGAGTATCTTGCGCGGGATGAACGCGGCAGATGGTGTATACTCCGTATTGGGTAATCACGACTATTGCATGTATTCGTATATGGACAGCCTGGCTAAGGTCAAGAATCTTCACCGACTCATGGCTATCGAAGAGACTATGGGGTGGACGCTCTTGATGAACGAGCGTCGAATCATCCATCGAGGGGACGACTCAATTGCTATCATTGGAGTGGAGAACACCTCGCCATCCCGGCACTTCCCCTCAAAGGGAAATCTCGCACAGGCATCGGAGGGTACAGAGGCGATGTACCGCATACTGATATCGCACGACCCGCTACACTGGGAGGCCGAAGTCGTTGGCCGATGCTATCCGCTCACCCTGGCTGGCCACACGCATGCCATGCAGTTTTCGTTTTGCGGATGGAGTCCGAGCCGTTACCTCTTCCCGCAATATCGGGGACTTTACTCAACAGAGGGTGACGATGCTAATAAGCAATTCCTCTATGTCAATACAGGATTGGGCGAAACTCTCTTTCCTGCCCGAATCGGGGTACGACCTGAAATTACGCTGATTACACTTCGGAAACGATAAGGATTGGCTATAACTTTCCCTCCGCAAAATTCCGTATCTGCCGTATGGCCTCGTCGGGAGTGTCGGTGAGTGATAGCAGTAAATTGCGATAGCGACCTGTAGCGGCAAGGTGTGTCAAGAGGGGGTATACGGGCATCTCTTGTGTCCAAAAGTGAGTGCCGAGGAATACCATAGGGCTTGCATAACCAAAACTGAGGTAATGATTTTGTACGGCATCCTGGAAAATCTCTTGCATGGTGCCTGCACTTCCTGGGGAGTAGATGATACCCCCTTTGGCAATGGTGAGGATGCCATCTTCTCGCAGGGCATTTTCGAAGTATTTGGCAATGTGTGTAGCAAAGGGAGTAGCCGGCTCATGGCCATAAAGCCATGTGGGTACACCGAGGCTAATATACTGCTTTTGTGGGTAGCGCTGAATTACCTGGAAAGCCGTGTCAAGCCATAAGGGATGGGTGAATGTCGGGGCTGTGCAGAGTAGGGTGAGGACCTCTTCGATATCCTCGTTGGCATAGCCTGCAAGCCAAGCGCCCAGATGGGTGGCTTCCATCGCGCCAGGGCCTCCGCCACTCACCATGAGGTAGCCCTGTTCGGTGAGTTGTTTGCTGATGAGGGCGATTTGGCGATACATGGCATCGGTGCGCAACAATCCGTGTCCACCCATGATGCCTACTACCTGACGCTCGTCGTAGTGGGCGAGCAGGTCGTGCAGAGAGTCGCTTATGGAGTGGTCGTGAAGGCTACGGGCGAGGGTCTCCTTGATGTCGGTAGCGCTTTTGCCCTTCTCCAGGTAGTGTTGGTAGACGATGCTATCGAAACTTCGGGCATAACTCTCAGGGCATCCTATACGATACCCCTCGTAGAGGATTTCGGCAGTATATAGATGGTTGCGAAAGCAATTGTAGGGCACGTCGATAGCGCTGAAGATGAAGCAACTTTTATCAATCTGTATACGCATCTGCTTGCTGAAGGTACAACCCATGAAGAGGCAGTTGAAGTAGCGACACGTATGACCTTCGTGGGCAAGGGACGTGAAGTCCATGTTTTGGAAAACGCAATGCTCGATGCGTTCATGGGTGTTGAGCAGGGCATGTAGTTGCTCGATAGTGTGTATCTCGGTATAAGACATGGTAGTGGGGATATGAGTACACCGCCCGTTGTGTGGGCGGTGGTATTATGATGTTTTCCTCTTGATAAAACGACGTTTTATGAGTGCTATTCGGCCGTAATCTCGAAGGTGCTGGCTGGTAGTCCCTGTGCATTGACGAGGTTGGCTCGGGTGAAGGGTTGCCATCCATAGCGTGCACGCATCGGGTGCTTCACATGGCGGCTTTGTAGACGTATCGTGTTACCCTTAATCTCTACCTTGTCGGCAGGGTAGTAGAGTCCCTTCTCATCGGCAACCTCGAAGGTCTTCAGTTTCGTATTGTCAGAAGCACGCAACCCATCGGCATGGTCAAAGGTGAGAATAATGCCATTGCCCTTGTTGTGAGCACTACGTATGGTAGGGCCGGAAGGTGTGACATGGGCAAACCTATAATCATGGTGCAGGGCTATACGTCCGAGACGTTCACCGATGGGGCGTTTGTCTCGTGGGTGTACGTCAAGCGAGTCTCCCTTATCGCTTGATACGGCCATCTCGCAATGCTCAATCTCTAGTGCCAACTGACGTTGCACATCTCTGAAATGGGGCCATGACGGGCGGTTGATGCTTGAGAGTTGCACGAAGTGGAAGGGTAAGGTCTCGTCATTCCATGCACGTCTCCAACTATTGACAAGGGTGGGAAACTCTGTAGCGAAGAGCTCAACGTTGTGGGCATTGGATTCGCCTTGGTACCAGATGAATCCTCGTAGCGGGTAGCTGGTTAAGGGGGCAATACCCGTCTCGTAGAGGTAGCAGGGCTCGTAGGGGTGGCGTTGCAGAGGATTGGGGCTCTTCTGGATGTTGTATGCGCCACGGCCTCGTACCCAATCTTGTATGCGGTCATTGTGTTTCCAATTTGTGAGGATGTCCACCAACTCGGGGTGGTATTCGAGTGTGTGTCGGTCAATGAATGACTCGATGGGTGCTCCTCCTACGGCGTTACAGATAAGGCCTACGGGCACCTTTAAAGAGTCGGCAAGCATTGCTCCAAAGTGGTAGGCGATAGCTGAGAAGTGGGGTGCATTATCCATCGTGAGGGGTTGCCACTGAGTGGGGATGAAGTAATTCTGACGGTTGAGGTCGTCCAATACATTGCTGTCCCATGCTACGGCATCGGTATATACGCGAGGGCGCATGTCGTAGATGCGTACATCCTTGGTAAGCGCCTCGTCGATATTCTCTTTTGCGTGGGTGGCTTGGCGCAACATGAATGCCATGTTTGATTGTCCTGAGCAAAGCCATACCTCTCCCACAAGGATGTCGGTGAGCGTGATGGTGCTATCTCCATCCGTTATGGTGAGTGTAAGAGGCATGTGTGTCGCTTTGCGTGCCTTGAAGGTCAGTTGCCAAGTACCATCCTCCGATGTGGTGGTGCGTTGTTTCTCTCGATCAAACTGAGCGGTAATCTTACTTCCTGCGTTGGCCTTTCCTTGTAGGAGGAAGGGCTTGTCGCGTTGTATTACCATACGGCTGGTATAGATGCTCGGAAGGCTGAGGCCTCCATAATTACCCGTCATGGCCGCGTATACGGTCTTTGCCAGGATTGTTGCTCCCTCGGCATTAGGATGCAGGGCATCGGCAAAGAGATCCGGACGATGATACAATGGCTTGTGTAGGTCGATGAGGTGTACATCGGCCAATTGAGCAACCTCTTCGATTGCTTGTTGTATCTGAGCATGCCAATCACGTGTGCCTGATTTGAAGCGGTGGTGCCCATGGAAGATAGGTGTCATGCGACATATCCATACCTCTACGTCGGGGTTGACTTTACGAAGCGAGTCGATAAGTGCGAGGTAGTCGGGGATGAATTCATCGCGGTAGTTGGGCCAATTTCGGGGGTCTGTGTCATTGAGCCCGAGGTGTATGATAGCCTTGTCGGGAGCGAAGGCAAGCGCATCGCGGAAGGCTTGTTGGCGGATGTAAGGGCGATGTCCGCGATTCAGAAGAGTTGCGCCCGAATGTCCGAAGTTGCGTACGTCGTACTCGTTGCCCAACATCAGGCTTAGCTGAGATGGGTAAGAGGTCGCTTTGGGGTCTTGATGACCATATCCGTAGGTTACGCTATTGCCTATGCAGGCTACGCGAATAGGCTCTTGTGCTTGTGTGGCGTTGATGCCAAGGCAAAGTAATAGAAGTGTTATGAGGTGTTTCATTGCGTATTTGAGAGTTTGGGGCGATGAACATTGAGCGATGAGTATCGGTAATGGATTGTAGCTTTACTGCTCAAGGCTTATTGCTCATTGCCTGTTTTTACCGTTTTCTGCCTGTATGCTTCTGAGTAGCTCGCGTTGGAAACGGTCTTCCGCCATCTGTACGCGCATAAGCTTCTTGGCGGGTAATATCTTTTTGAATTGAGCGAGGTATTGCTTCTCGAGTGTAGCACACTCAATCTTGGCATCGGCCCAAGCATCAATCATCTCATTACACTCTTCCTCAGTGCGTTCGTGAGGGCGTACGGCACGTGCTTTCTTCCATACACGGCCATTGACCTCATGCTTCTTGCTCTGCAACTCGAAGTATAGGGGGAAGAAGGCTGTGCTCTCCTCTTCGGTGAGGTCGGCATGTTGGGTGATAAACTCCTTTTGCTTTGCTTGAAATTCCTCCGGGGTCATGCGTGGAGGACGTGGCTTGCCGGTTTGCTCCTGGGCAGAAGCGGCAAGGCATATTACGCTGATAAAGAGTAATAGGTATCGTTTCATACTATCAATAGTTTTCGCCAGTTGTTAAATATGAGTATAAGGCATATTCGTTATAAAGCGAGGTCGACATGAAGTGGTCTACCTCCTCGGTATAAATCTCTTCAGTAGCAGCCACCTGTGGGGTCGAGAAACGTTTCTCCTGCACGTACATGAGCCCTTGGATGAGGAATACGGTGCTGGCAAACATGGCGGCCATGTAGAGTAGGGGTTTGACGCGCTCCATCAGAGATACCTGTCGTGGGGCGGCAGTAACCTCCGTTTTGGGTAAGCGGCTCATCATCTCCTCGTGGAAATGCTCGAAGTACCCTTCGGGAGTCTTGAAGGGATTCTCCTTGCCACAACGTGCCAACAATTCTTGTTCTTCTTTCATAAATGGTCGTCTTATAAGTGTAACTCTATGACTATATATTATTATAAAGGTTTAAATATCATCACTAAAAAAGGCGCTTATCTTCTTTACCGCCATATGGTATGAGGCTTTCAGTGCCCCCACACTCGTACCAAGGATGCTGGACATCTCTTCATACTTCATCTCCTCGAAATATTTCATGTTGAATACCATGCGTTGCTTGGGAGGGAGTGTCTGTATGGCCGCCTGCAAACGCGCTTGTAGCTCATTGCCATCAAACCAGGGGTCGGCCTCAATCTGCTCGGTAAGGGCTTCCGGGTTGTCAGATGCGGCATTGGGCGTACGGCTTAGCCAGGTGAGAGCCTCGTTGGTCGCTATGCGATAGAGCCAGGTGAGCACCTTGGCATTGCCTAGAAAACCGTCGATACCTGTCCATGCCTTTATGAAGGTGTTTTGTAACAGGTCGTCGGCATCGTCGTGGTTCAGTACCATGCGACGTATGTGCCAGTAGAGAGGTTGGCTATAAGCCTTCACCAGTTCGGTAAAGGTTTCTTGGCGCGTCTTCTCTTCTCGCAGACGTTGGATGAGTATGTCTTCGTCGGTCGGTAATGCCACGGATAGGTTGTGTCTTATTTTGTTTCTTAAGCAAAGTTACGTTATTCTTTCCTTTGACGCAAGAGTTTGGTCAGAGTTTAAAAACTTTTCGCTCTTCGGCCAATATCGTGTTGGGAAATACAGAGCGT
>JAEIGA010018477.1_pt1 | contig 10624 bp, 9 predicted proteins | sample 9270691 | NCBI WGS metagenome assembly JAEIGA01 (sample SAMN17057246, study PRJNA624740) | gut metagenome | biome: biome; isolation source: fecal sample | host: Bos grunniens | place: China: Xizang | collected 2019 | reverse complement strand
TAGTAAAAAAAATGTCATGCATTTAACGTATTTATATGTAGCTTTTTCTCTAATTTTGTAAGCGTAAAACTATACCCATGTCAGAAAACCCCGTATATCATGTCCCCGTACTGCTGAAACCCTGTGTCGAAGGGTTGGAATTGCGTGAAGGCGGCGTCTATGTAGACGTGACCTTCGGCGGCGGTGGACATAGCCGCGAGATATTGCGCTGTCTGCCCCAGGGAGCGCACCTGTACAGCTTTGACCAAGATGCTGACGCTGAGAGAAATATACCCGAAGGTGCTGAGAATTTTACCTTCGTGCGAAGCAATTTCCGCTACCTGCGCAACTGGATGCGCTACCATGGTGTCGAGCAAATCGACGGCTTGCTGGCAGACCTCGGCGTGTCCAGTCATCACTTCGACGACGAGACGCGTGGATTCTCCTTCCGCTTTGATGCACCCCTGGACATGCGTATGAATGGCCGTGCCGGACAAACGGCGGCAGAACTACTCAATACCGCTCCCGAGGAGGAACTGACTCGAATATTTCGCCTGTATGGTGAAATGAAAAATGCCAAGCAGATAGCGCGTGCTATCGTCAAGGCCAGAGCCAACGAACCTTTCTATCGCACCGGTGCTTTTGTGGAATGCATCAGACCTCTGCTTGGCGCTGCCAGAGAGAAGAAGGATATGGCAAAGGTGTTTCAGGCCCTGCGTATCGTGGTCAATCACGAAATGGAAGCGCTCGAGGAAATGCTCCAAGCTGCCAGCGAACTCCTGGCACCCGGTGGCAGACTGGTCGTACTGACGTATCACTCGCTCGAGGACCGTTTGGTGAAGAACTACATGAAGGCGGGAAATGCCGAAGGAAAAATCGAACAAGACTTCTATGGCAACCGCCTTGCTCCCCTGCGCCCGCTCAACAACAAGGTCGTGGTGCCCGAACAGGAAGAGCAGGAACTCAATCCCCGAAGCCGTAGTGCAAAGTTGCGTATCGCAGAAAAACCTTTGCCTAAACAAAAATAATCTATAAAACACGAGGCCCAGAAAAACTATGAGCCAAAAGAACGAAGAACTTGAACAAATCCCTCTTTCAATAGCAGAAATTGCAGCAGAGGCTGAACTGATGGCACAACACGAGGCGGAAGTTTACGAAAATGAACTTCCCGAGGAACTTATGCCCATCGCTCAGGAAAAGGAAGAGGTGAAAACTAAAAAAGAACCAGCTCGCAAAGTAGAAACGCCAAAGGTGGACAGGAAACCAGAACCTATCGACGAAGCGGGCGAGGACACCGAGATTAGTCTTAAGAAGATTATTGGCGGAGATATTCTGGGCAGTGATTGGTTCCGTCGCCAATTCTTCTACATCTTCCTGCTCGGTGTGCTGGCGATACTCTATGTGACCAATCGCTATTCTTATCAACACGAATTGATTGAGCAAAGAGTGCTGGTCAATAGATTGGAGGACCGCAAGAAACGTGCCCTGGTGGCAAACTGTGAGTTGGTGTCCTTTATGCGTACGGTGAATATCAAGGAGTATCTGCCCGATACTACAATTAAAGTGACCACAGATCCCTATTACTATATAAATTTGAACGAACAATGAATTTCCCAAGTAAGAAAATAATGCCCCGCTTCTTTTGGGTGTGCCTGATTTTGACAATCATTGGGATTGCTATTGTTTGCAAGGCACTCTATACAATGACCGTACAGCGCGATTATTGGATAGGAGGTAGTAATCTGCTGAAGGTGGACAGCGTGCCTATTCAGCCTCGCCGTGGTAGCATTTTGGCTACCGACGGACGTCCGTTGGCTATCTCGCTGTCGGAATATCAAATCACACTTGACTTTAAGTCTCGCGAAAAAAATCCAAAGATAAAGGCAAAAGACCAGTTGAACCGAGATACATTGTTTACACAAAACCTCGATACAATTGTGGGCGAGATGTGTCGCATATTGCCAGGTTTGGACTCTGTGAAGTATAGGCAATATTTGCTTGATGCTGCCCAGGATAGTTGTCAGAACCTGCCACTGTATCCGACAGAAATCAATTATGCAAAGTATAAGGATAAGAAAACGCGCCGGAAAATCAAAAACAAAAATATCACTTATCTGCAATTGTGCGAGATACGCAAATTGCCCCTGCTCCGTTCACCCGCTTATATGGGAGCGACTGAAGTGAAATTGCGCAAGATGCCTTATGGACAATTGGCGTATCGTACAGTAGGCTCGTATAAGAATGGTGCGCGCTTTGGCTTGGAATTGACTTTCGACAGCGTATTGGCCGGTGAAAAGGGGTATATGCACTACGAAAAGGTACTCAATGCCAACGTCGCAAGAGTGGACAAAGAGGCCATTGACGGCGCAGATATCATCACAACAATTGATATCGACATGCAGGACCTTTGCGAACAAACTTTGAAGAACGAGTTGATGCGCTTAAACGCCGACTCGGGCGCAGTAGTGTTGATGGATGTGAAAACAGGTGACATCAAGGCGATGGCCAGTTTGCAAAACAAGGGAGAAGGCTACTATTTCGAATACACCCCCAATGCTATTTCTGCATTATATGAACCGGGCTCTGTATTCAAACCCATCTCTTTCCTCGTAGCCCTGAGGGACGGTCGAATTACAACAAACCAAACTTTGACACTCAAAAGCGGTACACACCAGTTTGGTAGGCGTACGATGCGTGATGACCACCTTGTCAGTGGGACAGTAACGCTGAGTAGAATTATCTCTGAGTCCCTGAACACTGGGACAAGTATCATGATAGACGATGCTTATCATAATGATCCGCAGGCGTTCTATGATGGCATCCAAAGCATAGGTGCTGCGGCGCACCTCCAATTGCCACTCGATGGTTATTTGAAACCTTACATCAAGAACCCTGGTTCTAAAAAAACATATTGGGCTGCTACCGACTTGCCCTGGATGAGTATCGGCTATGTGACGATGTTTTCGTCAATGAATATAGTCAATTTTTACGCAGGTATTGCCAATGGTGGAAAGTTGATGTATCCGCGACTCGTAAAGGCGGTGGTAAAGGATGGACAAGTAATTCAGGAGTTCGCACCTCGCGTGTTGAATGAAAGTATCGGTTCGCCCGAGGATATAAAGTACGTGCAGGACGCATTGGCCGAAGTGGTGCGCACAGGTACCGCTAAGCGCTATCGCTCGCATTTGGTATCGTATGCAGGAAAGACTGGTACCGCGCAGATTTGGTTGGGTGGTAAAAAAACTTCATCAAACTCCATCACCTACGTGGGGTATTTCCCCGCAGAAAATCCTCAGTATGCTTGCGTCGTGAATATGCAAAAGCGTGTCCCTGCTTATGGTAATATGTGCGCTGGAGCATTCCGTATCATTGCAGAAAGAGTTATGGCAAAGACGGCGTCGCGTAGTTATGACGAAGCAGGAGAGGCTATCGTAAAGACGCCGCCAAAGGTGCAAAAGGGTAATGTTGCTGCATCGCAAAGAGTCATGTCGCAATTAAATGTAAAGCATAATTCTGCCTCAAATTGGAATAATGAAAAGATTGTCTGGGGCACAAATGTTGCAGAAGAAGGAAAACCAGAATTGGTGAACAATGAAATTGTACAAGGCGTTGTGCCCGATGTCACAGGTTATGGTTTGACCGATGCAGTCTACTTGCTCAAGGGGCTTGGACTTAATGTCAAAGCAACGGGCCAAGGCACTGTGAGCGCGCAAAGTTTGAAAGAAGGTCATGTGATAAAGAAAGGCGAAACGATCACTTTGACGCTGTCGCCACTGAAAGGCAAAAATCAGAAAAAGGAAGAACCCAAAGATACCGTGCCAAATGTTGTATCTGCTCCAAAGGACAGCGTGAAGGCGGGAACTTGATATTTTCTTGCTGAGCCTTGCTGCCTTGCCACCAGGTTTAATTCTCATTAAAGTAGACATTACATAAATAATACGATAAGTATGCAATTAGCAAATGTATTAAATAATATCCCCACGTCTGCCGTATGTGGTGATTTGCAAATCTCTGTAACTGGAGTTTGTATAGATTCGCGTCGTGTAAAGGCGGGAGATCTTTTTATTGCGGTCAAAGGTACGCAAGTCGATGGTCATGCTTATATCAACAAGGCGTTGGAAAATGGTGCCGTTGCCGTTTTGCAAAGTGACGCTCTTCCCACAGAGCCTCAAGCAGGTGTAGTGTATGTGCAAACAACCGACACCGAGCGCTACGCAGGTGTTGCTGCAACAAATTTCTACGGCGAACCTTCGAAAAAACTCAAACTGGTCGGCGTGACAGGTACTAATGGTAAGACGACGATTGCTACTCTGCTGTATCAGACCTTTAGAACTTTTGGACACAAGTGTGGACTTTGTTCTACTGTGTGTAATTATATTGACGACGTGCCCGTACCTGCTGACCACACTACGCCTGATGCTGTGACGCTGAATAAGCTTTTGGCTGAAATGGTAGAAGCTGGTTGCGAATATGCCTTTATGGAATGCAGCAGCCATGCTATTCATCAGCACCGCATCGGTGGCTTGCAGTTCGCAGGCGGCATCTTCACCAATCTGACCCGCGATCATTTGGATTATCACGAAACCTTTGAAAATTATCGCGACGCCAAGAAGGCTTTCTTCGACGGTTTGTCAAAAGAAGCCTTTGCCATCAGCAACGCAGACGATAGAAATGGCGAAGTGATGCTACAGAATTGTGCTGCGAAGCAACGTCTTTATTCTACGCGCACTGCTGCGGATTTCAAGGGTAAAATCCTTGAAGAAAGTATCGAAGGCATGTTGCTCGATATAGATGGACAAGAGGTGAGCGTGCGCTTTGTTGGTCGCTTCAATGTGTCGAATTTGTTGGCAGTATATGGCGCAGCGTTGATGCTGGGTAAGGAAAAGGCAGAAACCCTGTGCGTATTGTCGTCGCTGCATCCCGTGAACGGACGATTTGAGACTATTCGCTCGCCAAAGGGTGTAAGCGCAGTGATCGATTATGCACACACACCAGATGCGTTGGAAAATGTATTGTCTGCAATCAATGAGATCGTGCGCGGTAAGTCTCGTGTCATCACTGTTTGTGGAGCTGGCGGTAATCGTGACAAAGGCAAACGTCCACTGATGGCCCAGGAAGCAGCAAACGGCAGTGACCAAGTGATCATCACCAGTGACAATCCACGTTTCGAGCAGCCACAAGATATTATCAATGATATGTTGGCTGGTCTTGATGATGCACAAAGACAACGCACCCTCTCTATCGTTGATCGCCGTGAAGCGATTCGTACGGCGGCGGCTTTGGCTCAGCCCGGCGATGTCATTCTGGTGGCAGGAAAGGGTCACGAACCCTATCAAGAAATCGAAGGTGTGAAGCATCACTTCGACGATCACGAAGAAGTGCGTTTGGCTTTCGGTATGCCAGCCCAGGGAGAATAGGGTGCAGACTACGGATAATTGCAAAACGCGTAGATATAACAAATAGAACAACAGGAATAGTTGTTACATATAATAATTAAGTTACTATATATAATAATTAAATAGCCGTGCTTTACTACTTATTTCGTCTATTAGGAGAATGGGGCGTACCGGGATCTCACCTTTGGTCATATATATCATTCCGTTCATTGCTGGCGCTCATCTTTGCGCTCATTATCTCTGCATGGTTTGGCGAGAAGTTTATCAAATTCATGAAGCGCCGTAACATCAGCGAAACGCAACGTGATGCCAGCATCGATCCATATGGTGTCAAGAAGGTGGGCGTACCTTCCATGGGTGGTATCATTATCATCGTAGCCATTTTGGTACCCTGTCTGTTGTTGGGCCGTTTGCGCAATATCTATATGATACTGATGCTCGTGTCTACGGTATGGCTCGGCTGCGTGGGACTTCTGGATGACTATATCAAGATCTTTAAGAAAAAGAAGGATGGTTTGCCTGGTAAATTCAAGCTCCTGGGTCAAATGGGCTTGGGCTTGATTGTGGGGTTGACCCTTTACCTTAGTCCCGACGCAGTAATTCGCGAGAATATCAAGGTACAGACTGGTGATGCAGTAGCTCAGGTCGTACACAAGGAAGAGGTAGTCAAGTCTACAAAGACCACAATCCCCTTTGTAAAAAACAACAACTTGGACTATGCCGAAGTGATGTCCTTCATGGGTAAGTACAAGGAGCAGGCCGGATGGGTGCTCTTCGTGATCATGACCATATTGGTGATAGCCTCGGTGTCTAATGGCGCCAACCTCAACGATGGTATGGACGGTATGGCAGCAGGCAACTCCGCCATCATCTGTGTCGCGCTGGGAATATTGGCTTATGTCTCGAGCCACATCCAGTATGCAAGTTATCTGAACATAATGTATATACCCGGTTCCGAAGAGCTCGTGATATTTATCTGTGCGATGGTCGGAGCACTTATAGGTTTCCTGTGGTACAATGCCTATCCTGCGCAAATCTTCATGGGCGATACAGGTTCGCTCACTATTGGTGGTTTGATCGCAGTACTGGCTATCATCATTCACAAGGAATTGTTGATCCCCGTCTTGTGCGGTATCTTCTTGTTTGAAAGCCTCAGTGTGATTTTACAAGTGGAGTATTTCAAATTCTTCAAGAAGCGCGGTCAATGTCGTCGCATCTTCAAGCGCACACCTATTCACGACGCCTTCCGCACCCTGCCCGAACAAATGGTACCCGACTGCCAATATCTCCTGGGCAACTGGCCCCGCGGCGCTTGGCACGAGTCTAAGATTACAGTACGCTTCTGGATCACCACCATCATACTTGCGGCAATTACTATAATAACATTAAAAGTACGCTAAACAGAGTGTGGGAAAATTTCGCGACGCCTCGTTAAAAAAAGGTCTAGGCTTTTTAAAATTCCGGAACGGTTTTTTCAAGCCCACCCTCTTTCCCTGTAAAATAGTCATCATCCACAGCACATCATATCGTATGAAGTTAGTCGTTCTTGGCGCTGCCGAAAGTGGAGTAGGCGCAGCTATCTTAGCACAACAAAAGGGTTACGAAGTCTTCGTGACAGACAATGGCCCTATCAAGGATAAATTCAAATCTACCCTGGACCAATACCATATTGAGTGGGAAGAGGGTGGACACACCCTGGAGCGCGTGATGGATGCCGACGAAGTGGTGAAAAGCCCCGGTATTCCCGATACTGTGCCCGTGGTGCGTGCTTTCTTGGAAAAGGGTACGCCTATACTGAGCGAGATAGAATTTGCCGGCAGATATACTGATGCAAAAATGTTGTGTATCACTGGTAGCAATGGTAAGACGACTACGACATCGCTGATCTATCACATTCTGAAAAAGGCAGGATATGATGTAGGCTTGGCTGGTAATATTGGCCATAGTCTGGCACGTCAGGTAGCCGAAGCACCCCGTGCGTGGTACGTTTTGGAACTTTCTTCCTTCCAACTCGACAATATGTACGACTTCCGCGCCGACATCGCCGTTCTTCTCAATATCACACCCGACCATTTGGACCGCTACGACTTCTGTATGCAAAACTATGTGGAGTCCAAGATGCGCATCCTGCAAAATCAACGCCCAGAGGATACTTTTGTCTATTGGAAAGGCGACGATTATATCGAGCTTGAATTGAAGAAGATGAAACCCGCTTGCCGCCTGCTCGGTTTCTCGGATACGGCAGAACAAGGCAGCGTGGGCTATGCTCAAGGCGATGCTTGTCATGTCGAAGTGCCCGAAGCACTGGATATCCCATTGGACAAACTCTCGTTGAAGGGTAAGCACAATCTGCGTAACTGTCTCTCTGCGATATTAGCTGCATCGAGCGCTGGGGTAGGGATGGACGTTATCATCGAAGCACTGGGCGACTTCCCCGGCGTAGAACATCGCCTGGAGTTTGTACGCACGGTCGACGGAGTGACCTATATCAACGACTCGAAGGCGACAAATGTCGACGCTTGCTATTGTGCGCTGGATAGTATGAAGACCCCTGTCGTGCTGATCATTGGTGGTAAGGACAAGGGTAATGATTATAGCGCTATCGTCCCATTGGTGCAAGAAAAGTGCAGAGCTTTGGTCTTCCTGGGTGCTGATAATAGTAAACTGCATCAGGTGTTTGACGCCCTTGGCGTAGCCATCTCTGATACCAACAATATGGCAGATTGTGTAGCCGCTTGTGCTGGGTATGCAGAGCAGGGCGACACTGTATTGCTGAGCCCCTGTTGTGCCAGCTTCGACCTCTTCCGCAATATGGAAGACCGCGGCGAACAATTCAAGGAACGCGTGCACGAACTTTAATCACTCTGACACCGCCCCTCCCGACTTTCATAATTAAAATTCTCAATCCCTCAATCCCTATATATAATGACAGAACTGGAAAATGCGTCTGTGGAAACGACGCCCCGTAGACACTTTACATTAAAGAAACTGCTGCAAGGCGATTCTATCATTTGGACGGTCTTCTTCCTATTGTGCCTGATCTCCGTGGTCGAGGTATATAGCGCCGGAAGTACGTTGTCATTCAAGAGTGGTAACTATATCAGCCCATTGATCAAACAGGCTACATTCTTGACCGTAGGGATTGTGCTATGCGTGATTGTGCACAAGATCCCCTGCCGTATATTCAAACTGGTTCCCATATTGGGGTGGCCACTATGTGTGGGACTGTTGGTTCTGACATTCTTCATCGGTGGAGATGTCAATAATAGTTCGCGCTGGATACCATTGGGCGCATTTAGTTTTCAACCCTCAGAGTTGGCCAAGGGCGTTGTGATTACTGCCGTGGCACTGATCCTGGGCAACTCGCAACGCGAAGAGGGAGCGCATCCTAAGGCTTTCAAGCAAATCCTTTATGTCACAGTCCCTGTCTGTCTGCTCATCTTTACCGAAAATCTCTCTACGGCCGCAATCCTTTTTGCTGTAGTATTTGCAATGATGGTGGTCGGACGTGTGCCCTGGAAACAATTGGGTAAACTCGTCGCTGCAGGTGTGACAATAGTGTCGCTGACTATAGCATTGGCTTTTGCTGTGCCCAAGGATGGCAAATTGTACGACACCGTATTCCACCGCTTTGATACCTGGGTCGAACGTATCACGGATATGTTCTCTTCTGATAGCGACAATGGCAGTGGTATAGCTAAGGGCAGTAAGGAAGAAGCGGCACAGTTTATTCGCGAGAATCCACAGGTGGGACGTGCTTATGTGGCCGTTGCCTCAAGTAATATCGTGGGACGTATGCCGGGCAACTCTGTAGAGCGCGATCAATTGTATCAAGCATATTCCGACTATATCTTCGCGATTATTATCGAGGAATTAGGTATCGAGGGCGGAATTTTGGTCGTTCTGCTATATATAATACTCCTCTTCCGAGCCGGGCGCCTGGCCAGTCGGTGTGAACGTAACTTCCCCGCATTTCTGTGTATGGGATTGGCCACGTTGCTCGTGTTCCAGGCCAGTATCAATATGATGGTGGCCGTCGGGCTCTTCCCCGTGACCGGACAAACCCTGCCTTTGATCAGTCGTGGTGGTACAGCGACAATTATCAACTGCGTATATTTTGGCATGATACTTAGCGTCAGCAGATATGCTCGCCGAAACAAGGTCGAAGATGCTGGCAAAATGGAATTCGCGCGCGCGAAATAATAATAAGGATAGTGATGAGATGTTGTAAGGTACTTCTGCTGCTCCTTTGCTTTTGGTCTGTCTCCTCGACTCTCCTTGCACAGGATACACGCCGACGGGTGCGTCTGCAGACAGATCGCGGCGATATCGTGATAGCACTCTCTGACGAGACACCACAGCACCGCGACAATTTTTTGCGCCTTGCTGGCGAAGGCTACTATGATGGGTTGCTCTTTCATCGTGTGATCGAAAAATTTGTGATGCAGGCAGGCGATCCAGATAGCCGTACAGCCGTCGGTGGACAACTGTTGGGCGAGGGTGGACCTGGGTATACTCTTCCCGCAGAAATCTGTCTGCCCAAACTATTTCACCACTGTGGCGCAGTTGCGGCGGCCCGCGAAGCCGATGATGTAAATCCCGAGCGACGCAGTAGTGGTTCGCAATTCTATATCGTATGGGGACGCATCCCGCACGAACGAACTTTGGAGAAGTATAGAAAACTGCTGGAAGAAAATACAGGGGGTGAAATGACCATTACGCCTGAAATGAAACAGAAGTACAGCGAAATCGGCGGCACGCCTCACCTGGATGGTTACTATACTGTATTTGGCGAAGTCGTCGAGGGATTGGAGGAAGTGGTCTACAGTATGCAGTTCGTAGAAACCGATGATAATAGTCGCCCCCTGGGGGATATACGTATCATAAAAGCAGTGATCGAATAGCATACCTATATATAATATAAAACAAATGCGGTGTCGGCATGAGTGCTCTTTCACGATGAACGTTCGCACACCAATTCCGTCAAGCAACAAGATAAAAATGCCTCAGAAATGGGGTGAAAAACGCAATAAAACCACAAAAAACAAAGAAAATGCGATTTTTTTGAAAAAAAAGTGGGAAATGTTTTGGTGGTATAGAAAAAAGCTGTACCTTTGCACTCGCAATCAAGCCCGAGAGGGTTGCTGATAGCAAGAAAGGCTTGGTCCCTTCGTCTATCGGTTAGGACGTGAGATTTTCATTCTCAAAAGAGGGGTTCGATTCCCCTAGGGACTACTAAAAAAATAAAC
>JAEIGA010018476.1_pt1 | contig 10624 bp, 7 predicted proteins | sample 9270691 | NCBI WGS metagenome assembly JAEIGA01 (sample SAMN17057246, study PRJNA624740) | gut metagenome | biome: biome; isolation source: fecal sample | host: Bos grunniens | place: China: Xizang | collected 2019 | reverse complement strand
TTATCGCTCGCGATAGTAAAATCCTCCGGGACAGTCACCGTGACACCGCCAATCGCATCATTGATTTTAATGATGGCCTCCATGTTTAATGCCAGGTAGGAATGAATGGGGATGCCATAGAACAAGTTGGATACGGTATCCACCATATATTGGCAACTCTTATGTTTGCCATCCCCAAAGGCATAGGCCAACCCTAAATGGTTTTTAGAATCACCAATATAATTTCCCTTATAATCAAATGTCTTCACAGGGCACATGGTATCTCGGGAGATATTAATAACCTTCATCCTATCTTGCCCCGTATCTACAACAAGCAAATATACCGCATCTGCCTGACCACTTTCGCCAGAGACATTTATCTTCTGTTCGATTTGCTTGGAACGTTGATCGATTCCCATACAAAGAATTGTGACAAGGTCCTCGTTGTAGCGATAAGGTTTACCGTCATACCAAATCACCGAAGGATCATTGTTTAAACTATCCACAAGTTCTTCTTTTGTGTTTTCGACCACTTCTTCTTTTTGGGGGAGATAGCCTTCTATGTGACTAAGGTTCATCCGGCTGCTCTCCATGCCCTCGACACGAAGAAAATGATACACTATAAATATGCCGATACAAAAACACAGAATCACACAAGATATCACCGTGAATACCTTTAAAACCGTCTTACGCCATCCACCCTTGACCTTAAGCTTTGTCCGGAGCTCAACAAGCAAGAATCCCAAACAACTGCCCAGCGTATTGAATATCAAATCATCTACATCGAAATAGCCTAATTGGAAGACCAATTGCACTACTTCAATCACCATACTAAAGACAAAGGAAAGAATTACTGTTCGAACAAAGCAATAGCTACCCTTCATCCGATGATACAGAATCATCCCCACCGGCACAAAGAAAAATAGGTTTAATAAATCTCTGACAATTTCACGATTGATATGGGTAAATTGAACAAAGTTTCTCAAGGGTTGCAGTTGAATCTTGTATGTTCCATCAGCTTCCCTGGTAGCAATGGTAATCATAAAAACGATTCCCAAATATAGAACCAATAGAAGCCACCCGATGTAGGCGCGATATTTTGTGATAGAATTGTCCGTCAATTTACATTTGGGAAGAACAATATAATACATCACAATCATCAGCACAGCAAAAGCTAAAATGATGAAGTATACATATTCGGGAATATTTTCCAATGCCACCGAAATGGTATCCATCCCCTTAACCAATCTATATAGATTTTGCAAAACAACACCTCTTAATGAATCTAGTTGATATTATTCCGGTTGGCTGCATAGGGATTTTCATAGAAGCCATATGAGTACTGGTCATCATACATATACTGATTGCCATAGCTATACTTTTTGCCATATCGTCTTGCATAACTACCATACCGATATCGATACCTATAACCATAACCGGAGCCATAACCATAACCATAGCCATAAGCACCACCAATAGAACTTTTGGCATCATTAAATACAAAACCTTCCATTTTTACACCGGTTTCCACCAGATACTCCATCTGTTCCAGCACATCTGCGGCCGGTGCATAGTCATTACGTACCACATAGATGGCTGAATCGCAAAGAGGCGCTATGGCTGCTGCATCTGAAAATAGAGACATGGGTGGCGTATCTACGATAACAAAGTCATACTTTTGAGCAGCCTCATCCATCAATCTTCTCATTCGGTCGCTGCTCAACAAGGTAACGCTCTCTGCTCCTTCCGACAGGCAACCCGCTCCAAGAAAATGAAGCGAATATTTCTTATTCCGACCGATGGCTTCCTCCAACTTACAACCACCTGTCAAAACAGTGTAAATATTCTTCTCCATCCTTCCAATCAGCATTCGCTTTGCTAAGGTAGGCTTGTGCATGTCACAATCCACCAAGAGCACCTTGTGTCCTCGCTGTGCCAGCAAAAGGGATAAGTTCATAGCAACCGTGCTTTTACCCTCACCAAAATCAGTACTGGTGACCATCACCACCGGCCCTCTGTCCAAATACTCGTTCACATTCTTTTCCAAGTGGTTGCCCAACAACCGAAAGCCTTCAATAAACGAAGATGAAATGGTCTTCTTATTGATGGCAAGTACCGTCTCCTCTTCCCCGCTTCTCTTTTTCTCTTCTACATGGGGAATCACAGTCAGCAAAGAGACATCTATGTTATTCGTAATATCTTGAGGTGTTTCTATACATTTATAAAAATTGGCCAATGCTAAAACAAAAGCCAGGAAGATACCTAAGCCCACAAATCCACAGATAGCGGCATACTTTATATACTGCACTTCACTCATGGGTTCTGTTGGCACCCCACTGGAATCAATAGGGGTTAGCTTGGTAGAGCCGATACTGTATTCGGCCACCGGATGGTAATTTTCCATGACCGAATTTAAGACCATCCATGCCATGACAGGATCTTCATCAATCACGTGAATGGTAATCATAGATGTATTCTCCAAAGGGCTGGCGGAGATTGCAGAAAGCACTTCAGGAATCCCCAACTCCTTGGCCACCACATTCTTCAACACACCACTGTTGACGATATAGGTAAAGGTCTTACTCATCTGGTCCGCAATACTGATGTTGCTGGTCGTTTGTTGCGCAGATAAATTGTCGCTGATGCTACAGGTCATGTAGGCATCATACCGCAATTTATAACTATTCTTTGCATGTAGAAGTCCAAATAAAACGCCCACAAGAACAAGTATCAAACCTATCACTTTAAATCTTTTGATGATACCAACACATTTTTGAAACAATCGTGTTAAATCAATATAATCATCATTCTTTTCCTGATCTGCCATGTAAAACTTATTTTCTTCCATTACTCTCTATCCTTTTTAATTTGGATTCTTTACATAGGAACGATATCCATAAGGTTTACGTCTATTGGTCTTTCTCGTCTCCTTGTAGATACAACCCAAAAGTTTATCCTCTTTATCCAATCGATCGATCGTATCATTGATAATCATAACCGGCGCATTATCCTGCGCAACTACCAGCACGATACCATCGCAACGCATCTTCAACAGTTCAATATCAGATACAAATGCTGTGGGACCACTGTCCACAAGAATAATATCAAAGTAATTCTCCGCTTCTTTCAAAAGCATTTCAAATCTTCCATTACTCAAGGACACCACGGAATTCATGTGGGGCTTTTCGTTGGACAAAACATGTATATTATGTCCGCTTAATTTCCATAAATTATAAAAATCAATCTTGTTTCCTTTTAGCGCACCGGATAAATCAGTGCCATGCTGCTGGTCCATTTGCGCAATCGAGAACACTGTTGGGTTTCTAAAATCCGCATCCACAACTAATACCTTTTTATTCTTCATAGACAAAGATATCGCCGTATTTAAGAGGCATGTGGTTTTACCCTCATTTGGAAATACACTGGTAAAAATAATAGATTTCAGATTATTCTTTTCTACAGCCCTGAGTATTCTACTGGCCGTCAAATGAAAACTTTCCTGTACCCAATAATTTTTGTGGGATATGGTCATAAGGGGTACTTTTGCTTTATCAAATAATATATTCTTTTCCGAAATATATGGAATGGTACCCAACAATCTGGCATCCACTTTATTTCTCATATCATCCCCGTTTTTCACAGTGTCGCGTAAAACAGACAATGCCGTAATCGCTCCCGCACATACACCTGCACCCAAAACAAATCCGCCAACAACGTACAGATACAGACTATAGGATGCATTTGCATTGACAGGCACTTTTGCTTTCTGCAATGTTATAATTCGCACATCTGACATCAGTTCATCCAATATCTCAGAAAAATTAGTCAAAATAGAGTTCAACACATGAAACGATGTCTTCGGTGAATTGGTGGTCACCTCTAAAGAAATCATATTGGTGTCCATAATATATTCTGCAGCAGTATGATAGTCCACATCTCCAACGCCCTTGTTAACTATACGATTCAGCTCAACAGACTTCAGTATGTTGGTCAATGTGTCCGCAACCGTATTCGCTTTTTCAACATTGGTAATAACATCTCCGGAACTGGTGGATACCGCAAAAATCGTAGAGGAGGTATATTCCTTTTCATCCACTGTAATGAACCAGCATCCCAATATGATTGCCGTGGCCAATCCACACATTACAATATCCCACCAAAAGGAGCGCATATCCAGAAGTATACTTGCTACATCAAAACTGATGTTGTCTGCTCTATTCTTAGGTTGCACAGTTTAGTCCTCCTTTTCCTTTACGCATACTATGATGTGGACATTTTTCTCATTGTTTACCGCGTCTTTCAGTCGATATCCCACTTCATACCAGCCGGGCATAGATGTATCCAACTCTCCATCCACCTTTACTTTCTGCTTAATTATAGATGCCTCTTCTTCAACATCCATATGATATAATTTTCCATCTACAACGATGGTATTGATATACTTCAAGGGATCAAATCTGCTCCCTTGTTCCACATACAGCATATATTTATTTAGGGTTATCTTCGGGCTTACCACTTCCTGCGTGGGATTATACATTTCCACGGTCGCAGTAAACTTTTCTACGGCGCCGGCGCTATTGGATACGGAAAACTCTATAGGATATTCCCCTGGCACAGAAGTGTCCAATGCCACATCGTCTACGCTGTTCATCATAATCCACTTGGTCACAGGACCATCAAAAGGGTCTACCGCCGAAAGCAATTTTTTCATATTATCAGCGTCTGTTCCCACAGAAAAACGCAGGGGCCCGGACAAGGAAAACTCAATACCTGTATAATTATACTGTACAATTCTTTTGGCGTTAGATACATGTCCATCGGAATCGAAAGCAACGATTCCCACTTCTCGCTGATTATCTCCAATAAAATTGGAAATGTATTCCACCATCAAAGTGTTGCTCACATCCCCATCCTTGGAATCATATGCCGTGACACCAGCCAAAATATCCTCATCGGTTGTGTACACTTCCAGTTCTATCAGTTCACTGTCCATATCGATTATCGGGCCTTCCGTATCCCGATTTGAAAAAAACAGATAAGTACAAACCGCCAAAACCACCAAGGCAATACTAAAATATGTAACGGAAATTCTATGAATCCACTTCATTTCATTTACTCCTTCGTCGGATTATACTGACCCTTTACGGGTGAGTACCACCCAAACTGTTTTAAATAGAATTTTAATATCTGAACCCAATGTCCAGTTTTCAATATAGTCCATGTCCAAACTTACTACTTCTTCAAAATCTGTAATATCGCTTCTGCCACTCACCTGCCACATACCTGTGATGCCGGGTTTGGTGGCCATTCTGGCCCGGTGATAATAGCCATACTGCTCCCATTCATCCACTGTAGGGGGGCGTGTGCCTACCAAACTCATATCCCCGATCAATACATTCCAGAATTGCGGCAACTCATCCAACGAAGTATTTCGGATAAACCATCCGATACCATGTTTGGTGCCATCCGGTCCACTTCCGATGATGCGGGGATCCGCATCGATCTTGAACATATGCCCGGACATTTTATTCCTGGACATCAATTCCTTCTTTCTTTCTTCTGCATCCAGGTACATACTTCTAAATTTATAAATCTTAAAACGTTTTCCATTTTTCCCGATTCTCATTTGAGAGAACAGAATCGGCCCGGGAGACTGTAGATAAATCATCGGTCCAATGATAATTCCTGCAATTAATGTAAACAAAAGTCCCACCAAACTACCTACAATATCAATCACTCTTTTGATGGCAAGTTGTCTAACGGATGCCACGTGTACACAGGTAGTCAACACATTGCATCCAAACATTTTTTCTACAATCTGGTTTTTGTCCTGTCTTTTGTTTAAATGCACATGTACTGTGATTCCCATTCTCCTGAGGCGATCCAGGGTTTCCTCTGGTATCGTTTTGCCGGAACTTAAGCAAACAAAGACTTCATCTACCCAGGCGTTACGTACGATAGAGAAAATATCCTCTCCCGGTGCGATGACGGGATACTCACCCACCTTTTTGATGTCTTCTTTATTATCTAATAGACAAATTCCCATAATGCGGAAAGGTGCCACCGCATTTTCCTGTACCTGACGAGCCATTTCTTCTGCCACATCTACATCAGTCAGTAGAAGGATGGAACGTTCGCTCTCAAATACATTGCCGTGATGTTTCAAATATAACTTCCACAACACACGAAATGTATAAAGTAACACACTATAAGACAACCCAAAATACAGAAACACCAATCTTGATAAATCCGTAGATGCCTTCAAGAGAAAAAGCATCAATACTCCGGATGCGCACACAAAGATGGTTTGCTTTAGCACTGACTTCAGTTCAATCCAATATCCTCTTCTCAAAATACCGCTATGGGACTCTGTGAAAAAGGAAATGATAACAGCAATCATAAATAACATAATTGCAATTTCCCTGTATCTCATATCATCAGGTCCAATTATCATTCCATAACGGATATACACTGAGACAAACCACGCCAAAACAAATGAGATACAATCCAGCAGAAAGAAATCAAAATGTTTAAACCATGAATTTTTCTTTTTCGGATACATAATTATAGGCCCCCACCCAATATGCATAGTAAATGCAAGTATATATTTAATTATATTAACACATAAACCGGCCAAAGGCAAGTTTATTAGGTTAAAGCGGATAATCCTTTATGAAACGCAGAAAAGTGCAACAGCAATTAGCTGTTACACTTTTAATAACGATTCTTCTCTCTATCCTTCAATTCCTCATAGAACTGGCAATAGTTCTCATATCTCAGCTGGCTGATTTGCCCCTCTGCCAATGCATCTTTGATGCCACAAACAGGCTCATTGATATGGGCGCAGCCACCAAATTTACAATACTTCTCATATTCTGAGAATTCAGGATAAAACTTTACCAAGTCTTCTTTCTCTATATCGAAGAGACCCAGGGAACTAAATCCGGGAGTGTCCAAGATGTATGTGTCTTGTGCGATGGCGATTAACTCACTGTGACGGGTGGTATGTTTTCCTCTTTCTATCTTTTCGCTGATTTGTCCGGTTTCCATCACCACGCCATCCTGCAACTTATTGACGATAGAAGATTTCCCCACACCACTGGGGCCGGCCACTGTGGTAGTTTTTCCTGCAAGAATTCCCTGCAGATTCGCCATCCCCTTCCCTTCCTTTGCGCTGATGGCAAGAGTCTGATAACCGGCAGTTTCATAGATTTCTCTGTAGGTATCTACCTCTCCGTTTTCATCAATGTCCTGCTTGTTAAAACAAATCACGGTAGGAATTTCCTGTTGTGCCATCATAATGAGAAATCGATCCAACAGATTGAAATTGGGTTTCGGCTTCACGATGGAAAAAATCACCAGGGCCTGATCCACATTGGCCACGGCAGGGCGAATCAGCGCATTGCTTCTGGGCAAAATCGTCCGAATATTTCCAAGATGCTTTTCCTCATCCAGCACATCCAGTTCCACGTCATCTCCCACCAAAGGCTTTTCGTTGTTTTTGCGGAACACACCTTTCGCCTTACACTCATAGACTTCTCCGGTTTCAGATAGATGCACATAGTAAAATCCTGCAATTCCTTTGATTATCTTTCCGTGCATAGATTACTCCCTGACAAACTCAATTCTTCTGGTGAATGTCTTTTCTACCGGATCGGCAGGTGTCACGGTCTCCTTCCCCGTCTCAGGATCAATAGAACTAGTTCCTTCTCCAGTCACCATATAGGTCATAGTGACAGTTCCTCCGGAGGATTTTAACCCATAATAATTCGCTGCTTTGGGGAAATCGGTCACCTTGGTATTCATCAATTCCTGTCCGTCGTCCGTCACAAGAACCACAGTCACTTCTGTACCTGCTTCGTAATCAGGTGCTTCGGATACACTGGGGGCTTCAATATAAGCATTGCATTTATAGGTATAGGGTTGTGCACCCTTACTTACCTTAATATCAATCACGGTACCATAGTCCACGTAAGAGCCACCGGAATATCCCTGATAGCATACTTTGCCGGCTTCGTATTCTGCATTATACACATAGGTAACTCCACTGACTTCCAAACCGGCTTCCACCATCATAGCCACCGCTTCCGCCTCGGTTTTGCCCATCACGTTGGGCACCATCAGCTTGTCCTTACCAATGCTGACCGTCAAAGTAATATTGGTACCGGAAGGCACCATGGATCCTGCAGCAGGAACCTGTCCGATGACACATCCTACTTCCACATCATTGGAATATCCGTCCACCCGGCTGACAGCAAATCCCTGTCCCACCAGTTGATCACTGGCCTGTACATAGGTATTGCCCAGCACGGAAGGAACCTCTATTTTACCCACACCGGCACTGGCCGTCAGTGTCACCGTACTTCCCTTGGGCAGTTCTGCGCCTACTTCCACATCCGTGCTCATGACGATGCCTTTTTCCACCACGCCGGATTCCACGTAATCTACGATGGTAATCAGTTCCAGTTCTGTCAATACATTGCGGGCATCCTCTACGGACATACCGACTACTTTTTTCATCTTTACATATTCTGTAGTTTCCTCAGAGATGATGGGATTAAACTCAGATTGTCCCTGGTCTCTTTGGGCATTTTTACCCAGAATCTGCACTGCCATAAATATCAGAATCAAAAGAATCACAACACCGCCTGCAATGGCTAGAATGGTGGTCAGCCGTTCAAAATCCTGGCCTTCGTCTTTTTCTTCTGTTTCCGTCATCTGCTTAATTTGATTGATTTCCTCCTGGGAAATCTTTCTGGTGCCACCGGCCTGCAATTCAGACAGCGCCACCACATCTTCCTCCGGGGATTGCAATGCCTTCTTTAAATCCACCACCACTTCTGCTGCAGATTGATATCTCCTCTCTGGAGATTTCTGACAGCACTTCATCACGATACTCTCAATACTTACAGGAATATCAGGGCATACGGAGGAAGGCTTGGGCATGTCCTCCTGGATATGCTGAATGGCGATTGCCACTGTATTTTCTCCGTCAAAGGGCACCTGCCCGGTAATCATCTCAAACAAAGTAATACCCAAGGAATAGATATCACTCTTCTCATTGCTAAATCCACCTCTGGCCTGCTCAGGGGAGGTATAATGTACAGAGCCCATCACATTGGTGGTAATGGTATCACTGGTGGCTGCCTTGGCAATACCGAAATCCGTCACCTTCACCTTACCATCCTTTGAAATAATGATATTTTGAGGCTTAATATCTCTGTGTATAATGTTGTTATTGTGGGCGGCACCCATACCAAGGCATACCTGAATGGCGATATTCACCGCCTCTTTGAATGCCAATCCATTCTTTTTCTCGATATATTTTTTGAGGGTAATGCCCTCTACTAATTCCATGACAATATAATAAATGCCATTTTCTTCCCCCACGTCATATACATTCACCACATTGGGGTGCACCAATCCTGCAGCCGCCTGTGCTTCGACCCTAAATTTGGATACAAAGGTCTCATTCTCGCTAAACTCCTGTTTCAAGACCTTCACCGCAACCATACGATTCAGTTTTTGACATTTTGCTTTATATACATCTGACATTCCGCCGGTGCCGATACGTTCCAATATCTCGTATCGTTCACCAATGATCATACCTATCTTAACCATGTAACTACTCCAATCATAGGATTCTCAAAAAATCACAACCAAGCGATCAACACTACACTGATGTTATCTGCTCCGCCCTTTGCATTGGCGGCAGCTACCAAATCATTGGCTTTTTGATCGATATCGCCCTCTCCTGTAAGTATCTTGTGAATCTCCTCATCCTCCAGCATATTCGTCAGTCCATCCGTACACATGAGAAAAATCTGCTTCTCCCGGATTCTTTTCTCGAAGAAATCAATCTTCAAATCCAAGTCGGTACCAACTGCTCTGGTGATAATATTTTTGTCCGGGTGGTGTTTGGCCTGTTCTCTTTTGAGTCCGCCTCTTTCCACCATCTCCTCCACCCAGGAATGATCCTTCGTTACCTGTTCTATTTTCTCTTCATCTACGATGTAGAATCGGCTGTCGCCCACATTGGCAACAGTGACGGCGTCTTCCTTGAAGCTGGCTGCCACCAAAGTGGTGCCCATACCTTCCATCTCTTCTACTTCTTGGGCTTTTTCAAAGACCATTTTATTGGCAATCACGATTGCCTCCTGAAAAATTTTTCTAGGAGAAAAACTTTTTGATTGACGCGCCGCCTGTACAATGGACTCCACTGCAATACGGGACGCATGGTCTCCGGCATTGTGTCCTCCCATGCCATCTGCCACAAGGAATAAATTATCTAAATTCCCGATTGCCTCAGATGTGGTGAACACATAATCCTGATTCAGTTTTCTTCTTCGTCCGATGTCGGTGACGGCACATGCCTTAAACACGGTCAGTTCCTCCATTGTCTGATATGGCAGTCACATGTTTGCGGCGCAACTGTCCACAAGCGCCGTCTATATCCCTGCCCATTTCTCTTCTAATAGTAACATTATTTATATTTTTTTCAAGGTTATTTTTAAATGCCTGTATTCGCGCCACCTCTGACTGCACGAAATCCCGCTCCTTGATAGGATTCACCGGAATCAGGTTCACATGACAGTTTAAAGGCTTCGCCAGAGCTGCTAACTCAGCCGCATCCCGGTCTGTGTCA